>Ga0102830_1000133_pt1 | contig 36044 bp, 38 predicted proteins | sample ColrivemetaGS703_FD_84511 | JGI IMG/M metagenome (GOLD analysis project Ga0102830, IMG submission 84511) | Estuarine microbial communities from the Columbia River estuary - Freshwater metaG S.703 | ecosystem: Environmental > Aquatic > Marine > Intertidal zone > Estuary | place: USA: Columbia...
ATCATTTTAAATTTGAGCCCCCAGTCGGATTCGAACCAACGACCCGCGCATTACAAATGCGCTGCTCTGGCCAACTGAGCTATGGGGGCAATTTAATACTTTCTTTATTTTTATAAGGAATAAAGAAACCTCTGTGAACCCACCAGGATTCGAACCTGGAGTCTACACATTAGAAGTGTGTTGCATTATCCAATTATGCTATGGGTCCATATTCGAGGGGCTTCACCTTCATGCGCGCTGAAGGTCCCAACCTAAGCAATCCGTCGATTGTATCCTTAGGATTTTACGTTTAACTCCCCTACTTTGTACCGCGGGTCGGGCTCGAACCGACACGGACATTACTGCCCAAGGGATTTTAAGTCCCTCGTGTATACCAATTTCACCACCGCGGCATCTCTTTCTTACCAATAAATCAAAGAACTTTCGTTTTTCATTTGTTATACTTATTATACTTTACAATATCTGTTAGTTTCACTAGCTCCAGAAAAATATTTAATTTTTTTGGGTGACTGATCGGGATCGAACCGACGACCTCTTGAACCACAATCAAGCGCTCTAACCAACTGAGCTACAGACACCATGTGTGTTCACTATTTTCACATGTTCATTGTGAGTGAACGCTTAAGAATAGTGAACGAGTGTGACCCCTCAGGGACTCGAACCCTGGACTCCCTCATTAAAAGTGAGGTGCTCTAGCCAACTGAGCTAAGAGGTCAATAAACCATCAAGTCAAAGAACTAGACTTCCATTTGTAAATCGTGAAAACACCCTTTACATAAGAACTCCATTACTGTTACGTTTCGAACATCTGCCTCAAATGGGTTTTCAGTCCAAACACCTAACTCTCTTTCACAACTTTCGCAAGTGTCAACCAAATGGCCGAATAATTCTCTTGCAATTGCTTCTTTTTCTTCTTTTGTCATCTTTTCCATAATTTCTAGTTTTAATTAAGATTTTCTGTCTCTATTATTAAACTATAACCGGATGATTACATAGCTAATATACAACAAAGATTTGACATAAAAAAATCTCTGAGCAACTTTTTTCAAAGTTTTTAGTTGCGGGTGTGGGATTCGAACCCACGTCATTCGGCTTATGAGACCGAGCTGGAACCAACTCCAGTCCAACCCGCTATGTTTTTTTGCACACGTGGAGGGATTCGAACCCCCATCAACGGTTTTGGAGACCGGCATGCTACCATTGCACCACACATGTATTTTAGTGGGAGTGGAGGGATTCGAACCCCCAATGCCGTAAGGCCACGGATTTACAGTCCGCTAAGCAACCGTTGCTCAACACTCCCATTATTGTAGAAGATATAGGATTCGAACCTATGACCTATTCGGTGTAAACGAATTGCTCTGAACCAACTGAGCTAATCTTCTATTTGTAACCATGATTGGATTCGAACCAATTTCAGCTTTGCCATAAAGAGTCTATTTCAACTCAACCCTGGGGAGGTGCCGCCAACCAATGGCCTCATGATTGTTTTTCGTCTTTTCCTTACCGCTTACTTAAATACATTGCCAGTCCGAAGTTACTGTCGGATGCTTACCATATTTCTATGGAGTATTAAGTACGTTGAGCAGATACTCAGAATCGAACTGAGATCTCCAGATTGGAAGTCTGGAGTAATAACCGTTATACGATATCTGCTTATTTGTTTAATATAGAGAATTGTAATGTACTATTTCTATTAATGGCAGACTCACCTACATTCGGATTTTTAAAACTCCTCTTTATTAAATTATTTCCAAGATGTCAAAGAACCATTGTGTTAATTACAGTGTAAATATAATCAATTAGATTGACATAAAAAAACTTTTCTGCAATTATTTTGTCAAAGTTATTAACAATTTTGTCGGGATAGCAGGTGTCGAACCTGCCGCCTCTTGCTCCCAAAGCAAGCGTCTCACCCCAAGACTATATCCCGAATTGTTGTCCCACAAGGGCTCGAACCTCGACTCTTCTAGACCAAAACTAGACGTGTTGCCAATTACACCATAGGACATTATTAAGTGGAACAGGTTGGTATCGAGCCAACTCCTCTGGATTTTCAGTCCAGTGCAATAACCTTATCTGCCACTGCTCCATTCATTACCAATACGTCAAAGAACTAAATCCAGAGTATAAGGTTGGGATCGAACCAACTCCGTAGATTTTGCAGATCTACCGGCCTCCAAGACCAACTTATACATTTAAGTTTTAAACAAAAAAAAACCCAAGCTTATTGGCTTGGGTTTAACTAAATGTTGAAATAATTATACTATCAACTTATAGATAAAGCAAGCCCATGACTAATCCCCGGATTAAATATCCAGCTAATCATCTGTAGACAATATTTTATATGTAAGTTGTTGCGTTTCATTTGTTGTTTTGTATTAATATACTATATATATCATTAACTTTTAAAAAGTTTCATTTTTTGTTTCAATCAATATCCCATATTTTCAGCGATAATTGACTTACCTCGACGAATACGGTTCTTAATAGTCTGAAGTGGCAAATTATATTTCTCTGCAATATCTTCATATTTCATGTGATTGAGTAGACGATCTTCGATAATACCTTTATACATTGGTTTGAGATTATCAATATTATTTAAAGCCAACTCATAACGATCTGTAAGATCTTGATCTTCTTCTAACCAATCAGCTTCTGTCTTAAGCTCATATTCAATAAGCAAATCACGAGCTGATGTGTGTGCATATTGATCAGAGATTTCAATACCATAATCTTTCATAGCCTCAATACTATATTTAGTATTACGTTGACGAATCCAACCTAAACACTCATTGAATGCAATACGATATAACCATGTTGTGATTTGATATGATGGATCGTATTGATCAATCTTAGTCCACATCTTAGTCAGAGTGTTCGTCAGGATGTCATCAGTGGCTTCTGTGTCCTTAACTACATTAGCAATATAGTTACGAAGGCCTGGTTTTACTCGCGCGTAGAGCGCATTGTAATCACGTTCTGATTTAGACTTGATGAAATTTTCTGATAATTCGCGGTAAGTGATTTGTTTTGACATATGATTCTTTTTTTAGTTTTTTATTATAAGGCTAATATAACACTTTTTTTTGAGACTGGAAAACTTTTTTACAATCTTTTTTAAAAAGTTATTAACAATTAGTGAAATAGTGACATTGCGCCTGCAAGAGACTCTTCTGTTGCTAAATGAAAACTTGATGGAATTGGGTTAAGACCCTCAGAGTCTTTGTATTCTTTAAGAGCTGCGCGTATAGCACCTCGTTTAGTTTTAGCCCAAACTGTATTCCAACCACCACCCTCGAAACTGAACATATATTGTTTTTCAACAAGAACTCGAGGAATGCGTTCAGCCTCATTAATCAATCCACTGGAATTAATCGTATTTAGAATTTCTACCGCACTATTATATTTAGCACCACGACCGACTAAATTCTCGATGTAGTCCTCTAGGGCTGATTTTAAAACTGATTCTTGTTGTTTGTTGATTTTGATCTGCATGAACTCTACTTTAGGTTAACTGTTTTAATTATACTACTAATATACAAAAATAATTTGACATAAAAAAATATTTACGCAATTATTTTCATATAATGTGCAATTAATTAGAAATCAGAAAATATACCTAGTAGCTTTTCAAGTTCTTGTGGTGTGTTTCCCCATAAATCTGTTGAAACGTTAATGATCCTACTCTTAGGATCTGACTTGTGTCTTTTTTCAGGATAACCTATAATAGACCAAGATTTACTGGATTTTTTAGGCCAAGCTCCAAGAGGCCAATATGATAGTGAACAGTTAAGACTTTCTAAGAAATTCACACATTTAACAATAGAACAAGTTGAAGGTAACATGTTTCTGTCATTAAGAGTTGAGAGTGCTGCATCTAGATCTCCTTCTAAAAACCTAATAGTACCATTTAATCTATTTAGACTATCTTGTGCAGTTTTTGGATCGTGCGCAAAATTACCTAGATGGTATACAGTATCTTCTGGTTTTACCACAGTATTCCACTTTAAGATCAAATCATTTGTCATTTGATCAACATCAGTGTAAGACCTGTTGTATTTCTTAATAGCACCAGGACGACCTAGTTGTAGATTAGATGTTACAAATATTTTCATGTATTATTCAACTATAAATTTAATATTGTATTGGTCCCATAATAGATCTACGAATTCTGTTTCGTTTACACCATCTTGGGCATTCTTAATTCTTTTATCGTCTGATGTATCTAGAAATAGGTACAGGACGAAATCATAATGGGTAGAGTAAATCATAGACTGGCCAATACCAGATCTAAGATCATCACCTGCATGTCCTTTCTTAAATTCAATGGCAATCTTAAGGCCATTCATTTCTAGGATCATGTCGGGTCGGTTTTGAGTACCCATGAATAAGATGTGAGAAACTGTAGTATTTACGTTACCTTCCCATTTAAGATTTTTCTTAACGTAATCTTTAGCTACATCCTTCTCTTTACCATCTTGTTCGACAATATAATTAGTCAATGATTCCACAAGATGAGGGTAGATAAATTGTTTTATCTGATCCTCATTCTTGTGTTTGTAATCAATGGTGCCAAAAATATCGTTGTGGGTTATTGCTTCTGAAACCAGATCAATAAACTCAGTTCGCTTTTGACTCTTATTTGCTCGATTCATTAGGTTCTGTTTCTAGCTCAGGTGTTACAGTTTCAACAGTTTTAAGACTATCTAGTTCTGCATCAACCTCTGCTAATTCAGCGTGCAAATCATTAAGCGTTGAATTCATAGCGCTTAAGTCTTGCATTGCTAGACCTACTGCTTCACCAATTTGTGTCAACATTGTGATGAATCTACGTGCATTTTCAATACCTGTACCTTCTACGTTAAGTAGAGCTTGGTAAAGTGCATTTAATTCATGACCTCTCAATGAGATAATTGGCTCTGCGTCTGTTGCTAATGCTTTAGACTGTGCCTTGAACTGATCATATAAAGAAACTACTACTGCTGCATTTTGCGTTTTCCACGTGTAGCTCTTATTAAGATGATCTTGTACGAGTTTGATTGATTTAGCGTTATCAAATTTTACGTCGAATCGCTTTTGAGCTGCTTCAGTTTGCATAGCATCAATTTCTGTAGCTAATTCTCTTTGTCTTTCTTGTAATTTAGTGTTCATGTTTGTTATTAATTTAATTATATTTATTATTTATCTTGGTTAAAAATCTGCGTTTGTGATCCTAATATCAAAGTCCCTAAAGTCTTTAAATTGTTCATCATCGGTATTCATACGTCTCATTATAGAGTCATTTACATCGTTCCTATAATTAAGTCTTTCGATTCTAGTCTTTCTGTCAATATCTAAATAAACGACTGCACATTGCTCTCTATAAAACTTAGGTAGCATGTCTAGTCCATCTTTACTCATAATCATCACATCTGAGTTATTAAAGTCCTCTTCAGTTTGTCCATAATACCATCCATTGAATTCCATATACTCAATAAACTTCTCTTGGCCTATCATTTCAATGAATTCAAATTCACTTATAAAATGATAATCCACTCCATCTACTTCATTTGGTCGGGGAGACCTAGTTGTATGGCTCACTCCTATTTTAAATCCTTTTTTTTGTAGCTTCTGTTTTAAGTGATCTTTACCAGAAGCAGCCTTTCCTACGAGTATTAATTTCATGTAGTTTATATAGAGGTTTTTAGTTTTGTTTATTTAAAAAGTCTATTAGTTATAGCAAGTCCAATTTTTTGTAATCCAGTTGGTTTATGTCCCCATAAAATAGCTTCATCCAAATTAGATGTCCAATCAAATAACGGTGTGCTTAGAAATAAGAAGTCCCAGTTATCAACGGTAAACTCTTTTACGTTTGCGCCATTAGGTAATCTAAATTCAATAGACAATAATGAATAAGGTCTAAAGTCTTTTACTATTTCAAAGAATGTAAATCCCCAACAATGATCTCCGTCGTGTAAATAAATATCTAAGAAATTAATCTTAAAATTCCAGCGCCTAGTTTTCCAGGCTATTTTCTGAAGTAGTCCCATTTTCCTGTAGTGTTTCTAGTTTATATAAGTCTTTTAATAATATTGAATACGTGGCTTCACATGATTCTTTGTGAAATACATCGGTAAATTCTTTCATATTGTCATATTTGGCCCATAAGTATTGACCAAATCTTTGATCCTCTTTGTTTCTGCCATCACCATTTGTTAATGACCACGAGATATATTCGCCGTTTAGTCTTGAGTAATTTAATTCCATTTTATTTTTTACAGTTACAGGTTCCGTTTGTACTACAATTACCCGTACACTTTTTTGGTTCTGGCATTGGTGTGGGGGATGGTGTAGAATGATTCCACATTTCATCCCAAAAAATCATATCATCTCCCATTTTCTACTAAGTAGGTAAGTTCAAATTCTGGATCATCGATAACATCCACTATAGTTGGTTTTAAAGCGCCATGGGCTTCCAGGATCTCACATGCTCTATCGTAAGCACTTGCGAGTATACAACCATTGACTCCAGAGCTGAGGTCACCAGGAACATCTAGAATGCTCTCAATGTACTTGTGTATAAAATCTCTATTGTCCATACTCATCTTCTTCAAATTCATCAAAATCTTCTAATCTACCCAATCTCTTAGGATTAAAATAGGATTCATCTTCGCGCTGTTTCTTTTTTTTGTAGTTGATCTTGCGCTTCCGATCTTCCGGACTGTAGTTGTCCGTACGCGTGTCCTTGCGTTTTTTCATTGCACTCTTTTTTAATTATTCTGGTTTGTCGCCCGGCCATTTAGTATCGGGGTATTCAAACGGTTGGTTTGAACTTGTTACTGTCCACCACGGTTGACTTGTTCGGTGTGGATCATATGTCCAGTCCGGTTGATAAGGTTTAAATGGCATAGTAGGAATTTGTGGCATTTGTGGGAATACTACTTGATCTGTTTCTTTTAAGAGAATAATAGTCTCATGAATAGAAATGATGCCGTCCTCTCTTAATCGGGTTACTATTGTTGTTTTTTCTAATAGATTGTTTAATAGACTATCGGCCATATCTACTGTGATATGCCCTTGTTCTAGCAATCGTGAAACTATCTGATCTTTCATATTTAGTTAATTTAATAGTTATACTGGGGGACTTTGGTTTTGTTTCAAAAAAAGAGCAACCATTTCTGATTGCTCTTTTGCGGAGGATGTAGGATTCGAACCTACGGTACCTTGCGGTACAACAGTTTTCAAGACTGCCGCGATCGACCACTCTGCCAATCCTCCTTAGTCCTTTAGCCTAAAGGTTTATTTATTCTTTTTCTTTTTGGTTAAATCCTCGATTTGGTGAAATAATTTATCAACAAATCCAGTGTTATCATTAAATCTAACATTAATATCTGCGATGTGTTTTGAGATACCATCTGCCATTTTATCTGTACGCGAATCAACGTAAGCATATAGCTTATTCATTTCATCGTGTGTATTATTATTTAGAGTGTCAGCATAGTCATGTAATTTATGACTAATATTGTCAATTCTGTCAATTTCTTGATCTATTCTGCGATCTAGCATTTCGTTATCCTTATGAATTTCTCGTTCTAATTCATTAATAACGTTTTGTAAATCTTCAATTTCTGTATACAAATCCTTGATCTGTAAACTGGTCTTAAACATACTCACAACCCCAGCTATTGCTAGCACTGCCAATACACCTAAAACGAATGCAATTGTTTGTTCCATATTATTTGTTTATTTATTTTTAGATCTTAGGCTAAAGAACTAGTTTTTTAATTTCCCATTTGATAATCGGCAGGTGGTAGTTCATCTAATAAACTTCCTACCTTTTCAGCTTCTACCTTTTCAAACTCATACTTGCCTTTAATGTATTCATTTAAGGCTTTACCTTGAGATGTTGCAAGATTAAATAAATTCCAGTCCGTAGCCTCTACCTCTTTATAAAGGTAAGACCCATGATTAAAATGAACCAATAAAGTTTTGTGTTCGTAATTGTATGATGCCGATTTCAATGTCGAGCTGTCATACTGTGAAATAGTCGATTTGATCATAGTATATTAATTTAAACATTATACTATGAATGTGGACTAAGTTTCAAAATAATTATTGACCGAAAATGTTATTCAGACCACCCTTGCCTTTTGATAAAGTTGCCCATTGACTAGCGTCGATAGTAACTGTCATTGTTTTAGGGAATTGGACAGGAGCATTAGAACCGCCACCGCCGCCAGAACCACTTTTGGGGTTTGTAGCGGGCGGTGTTTGACCGTCTGGCGAAGGAGAATTACTATCCTCAACGGTTTGCTTAAAGTCGCTTAATATAGTTGCAAGTCTTTCCATAGCCTCTTCTAAAGATTCTCCCATTTTTGATAGAATATCTTCTGCTGAACCACCATTAGCTAAAACACCAAGAGCTTCAAACATAGTTCTAGCTTCAACTAATTTTTCAAGATCCATTGAGTTAATAGCTTGTGAAATACCTGGCATACTCTCGCTAGTTTTTACCATACTATGTCCAATAGCATTCCATAATATCTTTTGTGAATTATAACCTTCTGCTCTATTTCCTTTATCAGTCGGTCCAATTAATGCCGAGAAGAATGCAGTGCCCTTCTTTTCATTAAATGAATTAGCAGCATTCACAATCGCAGGGACTGCTGTTTTCATTTTTTCAAATGAACTACCTAATGCATTAACATATAATTTCTTATAATTAAGTTCTTCGTTAGTCGTATCTTCTTGACCAGCACCAACAAATACTTTAAGAATATCTGACATTTTACCGGCGAAGGTAACAGTGTCCAATTTACCAACTGAACCTATAACTTCTTTGAGAGCCTCTCCTAATTTCTTATAGGGTTCTGCAATACTCGCAACAATATCCCTACCTTTTTCAAATGATGAAGCTGACCACCAATAATAACCATCATTACTACCCTGTGCTTGACCTATTTCTGTAAACACTTCTACTAGGGCTCTAATTAATAGTTTAGTATTCCCTGTTACTTTGGTCATAAGATCTTCTGGAGAACCTAATGTTTCATATCCTGTTGCTTTACCATCTTTATCAAACCCTGTTGGGAATTTAAGATTAGCCATATTTTGTACACCTTGTGCCAAATTTACTAAAGGTGTACCTACTCCTGTAACTAAGTCAATACCTTTCTGTATTGTGGATTTTCCAAACCATCCTCTAGACTGTGCGTCTGGATTTTTACCCAATTCTCCAAAAACACCCGATAAACCATTTACTATCGCCCAGGTATTCGCCATAACCATTGGTAGATTAGTTGCGATATCTATCTTTTCGAATTTGATCGGATTACCTTCTTTATCCCATTCTACCGGGAAGTTAAGGTTTGCCATTGATTGGAATCCTTTAGCAATACCAGTTAATGCACTGCCCATACCTTGAACTGAAGAAATACCATCGGCAACTGGTGAATTACCTTTACCGGTAAGTATTTGAGCAAAAAGTGATTTCTTACCACCAGGGTACTTCTTACCAATTTCACCAAATACATTCGCCAATACACCTGTTATCATTGCAGCGTTTGCAGCTACTCTGATCGGTGCACCAGAATCCATTGATTCAAATTCAATCGGTTTACCTTCTTTGTCATATTTTACCGGGAATTTAAGGTTTGCCATATTCTGCACTCCTATTGCAATACCTGTTAGGGCAGCGCCCATTCCCGTTACAGATGAAATACCTTGTGCAACAAATGATCCGCTACTGAATAATCCAGCAGCGCCCCCTGGAAATTTCTTACCAATTTCTCCAAAAGCATCTGCTAATACGGTTGTTACTAGTGATACGTTAACACCTAATAGAATTAAGTCTGTTTCTGCAGCTATTTTTTGGAATTCTTGTAAACCTTTACCAATTGTAATCAATGCAAGACCAGCCATTATTAAAGCCGGTGAAGTAACATACAGTGCAGCTATTTGTAATGGTCCAAGTGAGAATGAATTTGCAATAGCTTCAAACATAACTTCCATGTTTGTCATTGGTCTTCCACCGCCTATTCCTAAGAAACCTTTAGTTACTGTACCACTATCTCCGAATAAACCACCTTTAACAAACATTTTTGATATTGGTAATTTATTCATTTCTGCTACACCTTTAGCAATTACTATTAATGCTAGACCTGCTATTATCATTGCTGCTGCACCTAGCGCAATAAAACCTGCAACTGGTGGAATACCTGCTACTCCAAATGCAAGACCAACACCCACTATAATTGCAGCCATCATACCTAGATTTTCCCAAGTAACACCTTCAAGTGCCTTCATAAATATTTTGGTACCGATAGCTAGAACTATTAATGCAACACCTGCAACCATCATTGCTATTGATCCGGCTTCAATATAACCGGGTATTGGACCTTCTCCGGCTATGGACATTGCTATTGCAAGACCCCCAACTACTGCGCCCATCATGAGCATTTTTTCCCATGTAACACCTTCTAGAGCTTTGTTCATTGCCCAGACGCCAACCGCTAGAAGAATCAATGCACCTGCTGCAAACATCATTGCAATTGCTCCTTTTTTGATGTCTTTAGCTTTTTTACCAGCCACGGCAAATACAAATGCAATGGCTGCAATTACTGCAAGTACTATAAATGTATTGAGAATATCTGCACCTGACATGTCAGGTAATATCAGGTTCATTAAATATATTGCTATTGTAAGTGCAAGTATAGCTCCTGCGGCTAATATTAAACCGAGAGATGCCTTTCTAATGTCTCCAACTTTTTTAGCTATTAGGCCAAATAATAATGCAACACCACCAACAATTAACATTACTTTAGCTACTTCTTTAAAACCGATTGCTGATAATATAAGATGTGATAAAACAATTGCGATAGAAAGTGATAAAATAGCTCCGGCAGCTAACATTAATGCAATACTAGTCTTTTTCATAGCCTTGTCAATTTGCATCTTATCCATCAACCAGAATACTCCAGCAATACCAATTAGTACTAGTATAGCTGTACCCAAACCTACTAAAATAGGTTGAGCAAGAAATCCAATTAATACTAAAGTAAGACTTAAACCTAAAAGACCTAATGCTAAGTCCCCTAAAGAGTCACCAAAAGCTGATATAGCATTTGTGTCTAGCTTCATCTTGCCTAAAATCATTAATAATAATCCAAAGCCTAGTAATACTGCTCCAGCCACCAATAGACCTTTTAATATTTGAGGTGCTAATAGTGCCATCAGTACTAAACTAACCGATAACCATAATAATGCTTTACCCACATCACCCAATGCGGCTATATTTGCTAATCCTTTCTCGTCCAGTTTTTTGGTGGCCCACATCAGACCATCCACCATTAATTTTAATAAGGGTACTATTAATAACATTGCCACTCCAGCAACAATTAATAATGGTAACGCTAAGATCATTAATCCAGCAAATTTTACGATTGACCAACCTACATCACTTAGAGCTAAGAGTCCATTGGTTAAAGCTTCCATTTTAAGCTTTAATTCTTTACCTTCGGGTGCTCTTTCTAATGCCTCAATAATTATACCTAAACCAAGTCCAATCGGTTTTAGTGCTCCTCCAACGATTCTGAGTACTAAAGCTTCTTTAATGGAAACTTTACCTTTGCCGCCGCCGCCTCCGCCAGATTTTAAGGCGTTAACAAGCTCATCCATTTTTTGATACAGGTCACCTCCTACCGAAACTGCGGCTGCAGTTTGGCCTGTATTTATTGCTACTTGTTCTAGTGATTTATTACCAGATCCCATTCTTTCGAATGCGCTTGCTAAAAATGGTGGAATTAATTGAGCCAAGTTGTGTATATCTTTTTTAGTATACGACAGACGCTACTGTAATGTAGCGTCTGTCCATACTCTTTATATATCTTTAAAATTTAGGCATCTTCATTGAAGGTGCTTTCATTTGTGGGATCTTAGGCATCGCAGGCGATTTGTATTTAGAACTCATTTGGTTCTGCTGTTGCGCCTGTTGTTCTTCTTGATCCTTATTCTGATTATTCTTCTCTTTAATGTATTCCGACAGATTCTTAACGTAATACCAATACTCGTAGTAGTATAAGTTATCAACTTCTGAAGGTTGCATTCGGAGATGTATGCCCAGATAGAACTTAGTCTTAAAGTAATTCTCCAGCGAGATCTGAAATAATGAAAAGACTTTTGATGCCACCTGGGAAATCAAGAGGGGCTTTCGCGATCTCCCCATCGAATTCCATTTCAAGTGTTGTTTCAACTCCAATTTTCATTTTCTCAGCAAGTCTGTAGATTACCATAAACTTGTTTTGATCCCATGATTTGTAATCAACTTCTAAGTTAAAGATTTTAGGCAAATTCAATTGTCTCCAATCTGGCGTGATATAAGGTAGGACTTGAATAAATGCTTTGTCAAATTCAACCTCTTTTTCTTGACGATCCTTAAGGTATTTAGTGATCTCTTGCATAACACCAATTGAAGGCGGACGCATTCTAACTTCACCAGCGGATCTGGTTTTAATCACATAAGTTCTTTCTTTAGAACTATAGTAAGCCTCGATTTCATTAGGAACTTGAGTAGCTACCAAATATCTTGAAGTTAATTCAATATCAACTGTTTGCTTGGTGTGCTCAGTCTTACCCTTTAGAATTAATTTATTTTCTGGTTCAGGGAATGTAAGATCTCTAATACTTAACAGGATAACAATTCTGTCCTCTTCTAAAACATCCTTGTAAGATAATCTTTTATCTCCTGTGGTAATCTGCGTACACATTTCTACAATATGGTTTAATTTCTCTTCCATATCAATGTAGTTATTCTCATCCATTGTTGAGAAATGTCTAATCTCAGCAGCTCTCGCAGATCTGATTTTGATAACTGTTCCATTTGGGTAGAATTTACCCTTTGAAGGTAATTCTTCTTGATCTAAAACCATCCACCCTAGAAATTGATCAGCTGATTTATCAGGTCTAGCTTGGCCAAAATTATCCATATTGACTTTACCAAGTCCTTTAGATTCTACAGCCTCTAGCATTTCTACAGCAACATCCTCAACTTCTTGATTTACTGGAGGATTATTGATTTGATCTCTGGCTTCTAACATTGCTTTAGCAGCCTCTTCTTTTTTGTTTAACTCGTCGCTCATTTTATTTGTTATTTAGGTTTTTTACTTTGTTTTTAATAAATGACTGTTGTTCGATAGATTTGATACTTAGTTCTTTTTTTATTAAGTCTCTAATCCACGCACTAACAGATATTGGTCTAGATTCAGTATCTAGTGCTTCATTTAAGATGACACGGTTTACCGATGCCACCTCATCCTCGGTTAAGAGTACCTGAAGCTTTTTTGTTAGTTTATGGTTATTCATAATATTTTGGTATGTTAATAATATATTATATTTATCTTGCAAAAAATAAGAAGATATCGTTAGATACCTTCTTATTAGAATTGTGTGTTTATTAGTTTACTTCTTCAGCATAAACATCAGATCTCCAAGTGATCTCTAATGTTTGTACATCTGCAGCACTATAATCTAAACTGTCTGTGAAACCAAGACCAGATGTGATGAAACAATCATCTAGAGTAATCTTTCTCCAAATGTCACCTTCTCTGTTGAATTGTACGATTACAATTGTTCCTACGTAATTCTTTTTCAAGCCCATTTCACCAGTTTCTGGATTGTATTGTGCTCTGTACCATTGACGTAGAGTCTTGTACAAGTACGCTTGGTTAGAATCGTTTAGGTTCAATGAAAAGTTAACAGTAACATCGATTGACGTATTATCTACCATACCAGCGAATGATCTAGTAGCGAACTTATACTTCTGTTCGATGGCTGCAACTTCCTTATGTAAACCTGCAAGACCTGAGATAGTATTTACGTGTTGTAATAATAACTCTTGTCCAGCTACACCATCAGGAGGTAGAATTGTCACCTCAAACAGGTTAGCCTGTACTGGTTCGAAGTTCTTGCCCTTCTTCTGTGTTTGATCTTCTGAATAATGTGGTAAAGCCATAATTTGTATGTGTTTATTTTATATATCTTATTTTGTTATGCAAAGTTTCCGGTTGCAATTTCTCCCGTGTTCAAGATAGTTACTCTCGATACTAAGATTTCAAGACCTTTAACTGGCTCAACAAAAGTATCTAAGATACCCATATTATTATCGATCACGTCATTGGTGTTGTTTGTTCCGTCCATAATGTTTCTATAGTCGTATACACCTCCGTCTTTCTTCACTGATTCCATAAATGAATCTGCTAAAGTTTTAATCTCTAATCTAGTTTGAGCGTTGTTGAACTCGAATAAGTAGTTCTTCAAGATCTCTGCAAGACCATCTTCAATGTAGATCATCGCTTCTCTCACGTGAGCTGAAGACAACGCTGATTGAATTGATTGCTGTGCAGTCTTATTACCTTTGATAGTTAAACCAACTCCTCTTTCGAATACGATTGGGTTAATACCGAATGGCTCTAAGTTATCTCTGTCATTCTTATCAAATGCAAATTCTAAACCTTGTACACCTGTACCACCTACAATACCTCTTCTTGGACCTGCGATGATTGACCATGGCAATGCGTCTAAGTATTTGTCAATGTAGTTGTTAGATACGTAAGCTGCTGGTGGAATTACTTTAGTTCTTCCGTTCTCAATTACATTAAGACCAGGAGAGTAGTAGAAACCGAAGTTAGCACCTTCGTTAATAGAAGGTAATGTGTAAACTGCAGTTGGGTTAAGTTCTAAGTTACCGCCAGTTGCAACTAATCTTGTATCAAATGCACCTGTGAAAGCATCTTTGAATGAAGGGTTAGTAGCTGCTTTAAATTCTTTCACCATTGGTGCGTTAAGAATTGCAGAAGCATTTTGTCTTTCTTTACAAAGTTGCGTAATTTCTTCTTTGTTAAGGATACCTCCAGCTTCTAATGAACCAAATGTATCAACAACATATCTGAAAGTGATAGCATCTTTATCAAGTAAAGTATTTGATAAACCATTACCTGGCTTTAATTGAGTTAACAATTCAGCGATTGACTTTTCAGTCTGTGTTGCTGCTGCCAGTGGGAATATTGTGTATGTTGTAGTAGACTCTTCATATCTCTTAAGAGAGTAAGCAGGTCTAGAAGATACAGGTCTGTGACACTCGAATGTGTACATGTTAGATCCACCAGCAACTGTTTTAATAATTCTCTTAATTCTTGCTAGTTTACCACCGTCAGCTGGTACGTACATACCTACTGAAACTTCTGACCAGTCAAATGTGTCATTTGCTAAAGTAGCAGATAAAACGAATCTACCAGCACCTGAATCAGTAAATGAATAGTTGTCAGCCAATGTTGGTAACATTACCACTCTTGAGTTAGGCTCAATGTCAGTATATTCAATTGTTGCAGAAGCTGCTCTTAAATAAGCTGTAAGTGAATCAGCTGAAGCAGTTTCGTATGTTGCGCTAAATTCTTCACCACCTGCAGGTACAACTCTTACAACGTTAGTTCCGTTAGCATTGTACAATTCAGTTACTGTAGCGATTTCAACATAATCAACTCCGTTAGCAGCTAATAAGAAGCTACCTGGGATAAGACTACCTGCGGTCAATAATTGACCTGCTGGTTGTATGCCGTCAGTAGGACATGCGATGTGAAGTTCACCATCAACAACTGTAATTGGACCTGCTAAGAATGTTGCAGCAGTTCCAGATGCGTAGTTTTCATAAGTTGAAGACTTAATAGCACCTTCAGCCGTAATAACTACATTAGCACCATCTTGATCAATACTTGAAATTCTAGTGAATTCACCAGCTACTGCTGATCTTAAGAAACCTGCGGTTGAAACACCTAAAGCAGATAAATCTCCCGTTGTTGCTCCTTCTATTGTTAATTCATCACCTGAAACAATCATTACTTTACCAAGTGCGATGTTATCGCTGGTTGCATCTTGTTCAACTCTGTGAGAAAGTACTTTGTAATCTTGGTAGATGTCAAAATTATTACCTACTAAGTCGATTTTTTCTAATGCTTCTTCGTTAACTGCACAGAATAAACCAGTTCTTCTTGCTTCAATATTAATTAGAGTCTCAATGTATAATTGACGACCTTCTTGATCTTGAAATTCAGGAATTAATGAACCAGTGTATTGCGCGATTAAGCTAACTTCTCTTAATGCTGTAAACTTAGCCAATGAATCTCTAAAAAGACCTTTGTTATTAAAGTAAGCACCATAAGTTGGGTCATTGTTTAATACTGCAGCGTCATAGTTACCTTTGAATACAAAAATATCTACCATGTAGTCTGATACGTATTCTAGATCTTCGATACCATCTGGTACATTACCTTCACCATACCATTCTCTTGCTGTCATTTCAAAACCAGCAGTGTTAGCCGCTTGTCTTACGATGATTGAGATTGGCTCTTGTTTGATGTTACCAAAAGTAATTGCGTTATTAGAAGTAACTGAAGTGTTACCTGCAGCTTCTAATGTTTTAAGATCAGATGGAACCCAAAATTTATCTGTATCAAAAATTGAGCTATACTGAACAGAAGCAGTAGTAGCGTCTAGACCCTCTTGAGAAGAGTTTGTTGCTGGTGAAACCAATGCAATTCTATCAGCTGCGTCTGCCGCGGTTAAATTTAATGCCAAGATCGGTCCTCTTGAAAGAGTTTCGATACATGATCTGTGGAAGTACATTCCTTGCTTTTCTAAAGCCTTGTCAATACTACCGAATACTTGAGTAAATTGCTCAACGTTTTCGATGAATACTGGAGTGTTGTAAGGACCTTTTTTAGATCTACCAACAACAAGTCTAATAGTCTCAGCTGGAATATTAACTGTCTGTGATTTATCGAACTCTAAGCGATATACGCCTGAGCTCTTGAACTGTTGTAATTGAGGACTTAATGCCATAGTTGTTCTTATTTATTTTTTTTTACGTTATTATATATATCTACTCTTCTTTTGAAATTTATTTATATTAGGTCATATATGTCATATTGTAAATCTCCATCTGATAAATTATCTTTATACAAAACCTTTTCCATTTCTTCATGTAGGTCAGGATCTATAAAATCTAAAAGTTCTTCTATATAATCTGCATAGTCAGTAGTGTTAAAAAACTCTGTAGAACTAATAACAGTCATTACTGTATCGTCATTCCCCATCTGAGCCCCATAACCACCTCTTGGTAAACCTCCAAAAAGACTTGCTTCATTTATAGTAGTTTCATCTGTTATATTTATTCTATTTATCTTATATAACTTCGCAAAATTCTGACAAAAGATAGCCTTATTGTCGGATTTTATTTTTATACCCGGTTTTAGTGTTTTAGAATCGTGGCGATGTCTAAATTTAACAACCATCTCATCATCAAAATCATTCTTTTGTGGGAAAACAGATCTTAAGAATTGGAATAAAACAGAACCATATGTGTTATACTCTACAATCATCTTAACGTTCTCATTGTAGAATATCTCACATGATAGGGTATATAAGACTTTTGCAAAATCTTCAATAACATGTTCGTTTGATCTAAATATGCCGACTTGATTTATTTTAAAGAAGTCATACATCGCTCCTGGATTTACAGCATTAATAATCTCTTCTTTATTCATCGGTTCTACTTGGAATATATTAATAACCGAGTAGTCACCACCGTTACCTTCTGCAATATCAACTGAAAATACCCAGAAATTCTCTGGATCTTTAGTGGTATCGATATCGAAATCTGGATCCCACGCTAAATGATCTTTAACATCAATTGAAATATAATCAAATTCATCAAAATCATGATAAACATATTTCTTCATACGTTTACGCATTTTCTTAAGATCAATAGGGTCTAATAATAGATTTGATGATGAAACGAATTCATTACCATACTGTCTATTAAATGCTTCAATAGTTCCTAAGTTACCTAATTCTCTCTGGTACCATGCATCATCTCTGTCTGGATGTTCCCACCAGTCGATACGCATTGCTTTGTATTCATTATCACCTCTATCAGCCGCTGCATAGATTTCATAAAATTTGTTAAATCCATTAGGAGTTGATGTAATTGTAATACGGGATACTTTAGAAGCCGAAAGTGTAGGATAAACGTTTTCATAAAATGCGTCCACGATAGTTGGGTGAATGTGTGCAAACTCATCTAAGTATAAGTTATGAATCGTAAATCCAATACCCGCTTTAGATGTGGTAGCTTGTCCAACTAATCTACAACCATTATCACAACGAACATTCATAACGTCATATTTGATAATACCTGGTTTCATAAAGAATGGAACATTCTCAACTACAACCTTTGCTTTATCGATGATTTCTTTTGTAGAATCAGATTTGTTAGCTAAAAGTAAGGTGTTTTTATCAGTATTAAAAATTAAATACCATGCATTAAAGATGGATGCTGTAACGGTTTTACCCATCTGTCTAGATGCAAGTACAATGTTGAACCTTTCATTTTGAAAGTTTCTTAACATTCTTTTTTGATACTCTCTAAGTTTTACTTGCTGAATACCGTTATCGGTCATTACTACTGCATATCTCTCTGCGAAATAGACAATATCAGTAGCACATCTGGCTAATTCTGTAACCTCCTCATCGGTGTATTCGAAAACAATATTTCCTTTACGTAAAAAGTTTTTACCTTCATAAAAAGGCATGGCGACCTTAGGTCTAAAACCCTGGTCCATTGCTACCATCAGATCATTAACTTGTTTAGTGGACCAAACAATCTTTTCTGATGCAACATCCCCTTCTTCTTTCGGGATCCATTTATTATCTCCTACGTAATCTGACATTATTCTTCTGTAGTTTCTTCAATATCTTCAATATCTTCTAAGGCCTCTTTTTTAATACCTGCTTGAATTGCAGCCATTAGATCTTTAGTACCTCTTTGGATATTTTTATCTCTAACATCTCCGCCCGAAGCCTCAATTTCTTTGACATCATCTCTTTTCTTATAGATTTCAATATCACGTGCAATACGCTTTGTAGATTCCTCAGAAGCCATTAGGTACATTGTTTGTGATTTGATAATATCTAACATTGATTTCTGTAAAGTAGCAAGTACTTCAAACATACGAGGTGCTAATTCCCCGTCATCGATTGTTTGTAAAAGTGTGGTTAGTGCTCTCTCACCTGCATTCAATTGATAGATCAAGGAACTCATTGTCATTTCATCCATCTTTTTCTTTGCGGCAATATACTCGTCCTTTTCAATAATATCTGCATCGAGATAAAATTTCATAAGGGCTGTTATAGTCTTTTGTGCCTTCTTAGTTGCATTAGACTTTAATTCTTCATAACTGATTCTAGGAGCCAGATCAGTTCTTGGTTGTTTCATTGGTAAATCCACTGGATCGCTTTCAACGTCCAACATTCCGGTATCTCCTATTAAATCGTCTAACTCTCTGCGGATTTGATCCGCTTGTTCAGATATATTCTTTTTCTTCTCTTCGCTCATAAAAGTATTATTTATAGGTTATATATCAACCTATCTCAGATGCGACTATCTTGCTTGATTATATCGTCTCAATTGAATAGAAGGAACTGCGTTGTCAATAACGGTTGCTAATTGATTATCCCTAACAACATATTGCTGTAATACATTGAGTCTTTGTTCTAATTCGATTGGCTTTTTAAATAGCCTAACATTAGTTAATTTCACTTGACCTGGCATAAGAGCCCATTGCTTGTCAGTAGACCAACCATATGATGAAATATCTATTGTACTATTAGCTATGCTAGTAATACTTTCTTGCGTTGAATTAGAAGGTATAAAATTATTACCAGGTTCTAATCTATATACGTTAGTTGATATTTGATTATATTTATTATTTAGATTAAAGACTAAACCGTACCATGCATCGGATGTAATTGGAGTATCGTATGCTACATTGTGTGTATCGCCATTTAACTGTACAACAACATGATCTTTAGTAGTCGATAACTTTAAACCTTTGCCATCAATCAAACCATCTAATAATGTAGCCATTGGATTAATTGTAGTTAAATTAGGTTTAAACCATAAAGTAACTGCCATATTATCATTACTTGCTAATACAGATTTTCTTTTATAAACTACAGCTTCGATACCAACATCTTTAATACTGCTAAGATCATAAGTGTTCTTACTAATAATAGTCCATTTATTTCTAATTTCAGTATCTAATATAGAAAGGCTATTATGTATTCTATCTCTTATACCATCGCCAACTGGGCTAAATATTGTTTGATATTGTTCAGGCTTTGCAACTTGGGCATATTCTTGTTGAATTTCTTCACCAAATACTTCGTCAATTCCTGTAATTAAATCATCTAATTCTTGTTCGACTATAGTATCTGTTTGAATAGTACTGGTTCTCTCTTCATATTTTCTGAGCATTACTCTCCAATATGTTTGTTCCATATTGAATTCATCTGCAAAAGTAACAGCACTAACTTCATACATTCTATTCATTAATGGAAAATAAAGATAGTCTCTCATTCTAGGGTGTAATCCTGTACCAAATGCTGATTCAAATTCAGTTCTAGTAACATGTATCTCGAAATCTTCAAATCCCATACCATACATGTTGAATTCAAAATTATTAGATGGCATCTCATTATCCGGAACCATTATTTTAAATTCACCACTTTCTTTTACATTATAAAGTGAATACTCCATTAAGATTACGTCTCTTGATCTCTGATCTGGTTCTACTCTAAAATATTTTACAGGGTGCCCAAAAATGCTGGTTGATAAATCTGTGATTTGTTTGTATAATTGAGTCGGTTTCTGTAAAGCATATGGGTTATACAAATTCTCATTACATGCTACTACAATATTAGCACAACCATTCATTGCATATGGATCTGTGCAATCTGTACAATATTCGGGGCATGATATAATCTCTCCTGCTTCAGTTTGTCTAACAAACTCAATACTTAATAAAGATAATGAATGTGCAGTAGAAAGTCGATTAACTGTAAATCCTATTGTGATCCAAAGCGGTTTAGTTGGATCAAATACCAGGCCTAGTAAATCAGAAGGTCCAGTTCCAAGTGTAAGCGGTCTATATTCAGACATTACACCGCCTTCACTACCAATTGGTTCTTGTGACCATTTAAACTGATAGTCAAAAAAGTTATTAGCATCAACTGGTTTATAAAATTTAAGACCAGTGCCGGTAATTGGTGCAGGTTCAGTTATAGTAAAAGTATTAGCATCAATAATAGCATCAACTTCATATTCTACGTTACCTACGATAATTTTACTACCATGTATTAGATCTAAATTGGTTCTATATCCAACTACAACAGTACTACCAGTAGTCATGCTTAGACCACCTATAGTATTAGGTGAGCTTACACCAACTACTACTTTCCATAAATTAATACCTACTGTATCTTCATATGGAGTTATTAGCTTAGCGTAGAATGAATCACCTATTTGATCTGCTGTAAAATTATTTACCATTAATATCGTGACGAACTCGTCTTATTTTTATTTATATATCCGAGTTTCTATCGGTGATTAAAAGCATCTCTGGATCGTCTGCCTCATACTGTTCTAATTTTTGAATAATATTGTTTATTATACCAAATGTTTCACCTGCACTATCTTCCGACAAAAAGCCATCTAGTATCGACATGAAAGTTTTTAACTTGATTACCTTATACATCTGCGTTCGGTCCATAACATGACACCTTTCTAAAATATCATTGATTATATTTAATTCTCTAGTAGCAAACAAATCAAAAAGTCTTAAACTACCTCGAATGGTTTTAATATTATATCTAATTGTTTTAATTTGATCAATATTAACTATTCTATTATAACTCACGTTTTTATTTAGATTGACTTTAATCCATAATAAATTTGGAGTATTCTGTAATATTTGCCAAATAAAATAGACCGAAGTTGCCTCTTTGTGAATAGACATGTCGCTAACCGACTGGAATCTATTGATTTCAGACGAAAACCATTTGCCTAAATATTGTTGCATTTGTTTTACTGGAATCAAATAAGAGTCTTCTGTTAATTTCTTATTGTGAGCATCTCTGCGGATTAACCCCCATATCTTAACATCTATAGAATTATATTTGTATAACGTAATGTCAACTACTTCTGAAAATGTATCTCTACCTTCTGTAAACATCTATCTGTGTTTCAATTTTTTGTAAATCTGCGAATAAATCTGCCTTAGCGAACTGTTTAAGTTCATTAAATTCTCTCATACCGATTTCATTCTTGGACAAGTACAATTCAATTGAAGCTTCGCTTGGAGTATATTTATCAACCTCCTGTTTAGCTGCTTTTTTTGTCTTGGTATAGAACCACATTGGAACACCCTTAAATCTTTGTGCAACCATTGACCAAGATTCTACTACATTAGCACCACCTATACCGTTTACGTTAAACATATTGGCATTCGATGGGTACTTAATAGCAAAGAATCGGTTGATCATAAAATGATGACGCTTCTTTGAGTGATTTTTTAGTTTATTGTATTGGTCTGGTTTCGTGAACATAATCTTCACGAAATCAAATAATTTTGTTTCGTCTAACATAAATATTATATATTAAAAGTGACTAAAGTTTACTTTATCCACTCATTAAATGCCAACACATGTGCATCTAAATTAGAATAGCCTTCTTTAGCAAATTGTGCTGCAGTTTGAGCCACTTCTGACTTAAGACCATATGCATTTGCTTCTGCTAAAATCTCTTCAATTTGTAAATGGTCTTCCAGTGTCATTAGAATAACTTTTTAGTGCTCGGTAATTCTACAGTCTTGGTAGATTCTGTTTTTTTGCCAACTAATTTAATAGGTGGTTTTTTGGTAGTCTCTTCTTTAGGAATATCCATTCCAGCAAACGCATCTACTCCAAATCCAACTTTATCTTTAAGCCAATCAGTGCCTTCAAGAATCTTTTCCATATCCATGAATTGATCGGTGTTTTCTAGAGCACCTTCCCAATCTCTATCGATGGCATTGTAAATTGCCTCTTGAATAGAATCTGGAATAGTTTTAGTGTGCAATAACATCAATGCAATATTATTAGATAATGCAGATTTAATTAGATTTAGATTGCCATGACCAACTACTCGATAGATGATGTCTGTTAATTTATTCTTGTATTCTGTATTAAACAAGTACTCGATAGTAAAATTATCTAGCTCTTTAATAAACTGATCATAAATAGTATCAGCCATTTTTTCTGTAATAGAATAAGTTCTAAGCTTACCACCTTTCATCTCTTTTTGCCAAGTGACAACTGATGGGATATTATCGGACTTATCGCCGATTAAGATCTTATTAAAGATAAATCTATCACAGTCAACTTCAGTTACTTCAATCTTAAGATCTTTGACCCATGACAAGATGTTAGTTTGATACGTATCGCGAGTCATATGTTCACCGCCCATATTGAAAAGTAAATCATCTGTGGACATGTCGTTAGCAATTGATGCATTCATATCTCTTTCGAAACCTTCATATGCATATAACGACTTCTTAGTATTGTAATACCAAATAGTATGTGCATCATTAGTTTTAGAATAGTTTACTAATTGAATAAGATCTCTATCACCCGACCATACGATACATGATTTACCTCTGTTATTAAGAGCGGTTGACCAACCAAAAATAACATCATCTGCTTCTGCGCCCTGAATTTGATGTACTGTAACACCTTTAGCTTGTAAAATCTTTTGGAATTCTTCATATACTGAATATACTCCTTGCCAGTTTACATCACTGCTTTGTTTTCTAGTACCTTTATAGTCAGCTTCTGGGTAAAGATCTTTACGCCATGATTTTGAATCGACTGTTAGGACTACATCGTCCACGAACATTTTTAACTTACGCATCTCTGATGCAAAGTCAATGGCTAATTTTCTCATAAACTGGGACATTTGTTTATCATCACCTAACAGTTGACCTGTTTTAGGTTTTGGTAAAACAAATAGTCTACTGAATACAAAATAATTACCGTCTATTAATAATGTGTGTTTTCCCACTTTCATATTTATGTTTCTTTATTTAGTCTAATATACAAAAAAATATTGAGACTAAAAAATTATTTGCTACTTTTTTATGAATTAATTATACTCTGTATCTCATATACACAGCTTAACATCGTAATTACTGGATCAATAACATGTACCCTTTGGGCCTGATGTTTAGCGACAGTTATAATAACTTGTGGTATATGTTTTATATATTGACCTTTTTCCTGCTGGATATATTCGATAAACTCTGCACCTAGAGTTTGTAGCACATCATCTACTCGATTGGCATAATTACCAACAAGCGTTTGATAGTTTTTAACTGGATCTGTTTCGTTAAAGATTAACTCAAATACATCTTTATAGACTGAGTTGAATTTCTTAACATCCTCTGCTGTGATATTTGCAGTACCTTGTGTTTTATAACCCTGTAACTTATTCAAAGTAGTTCGTAGATCTGGGAAATTACGCTTAACAAATTCAACAAGCGCTGGCTTTTCGATGGTCATACCCTCTTTGCCACAAATTTCATAAACTCGCTTGATGTATTTCTTAGTTAATTCAGTTTCTTCTTGTTTGTCAAAGTCAAAGTCAATAACTTCAAATCGTGACAAGATTGGATCTGGTAATTTATTGATGTAATTACAGGTTGCAATAAATCGAGAATTGCTCGAGAATGTTTCCATTGTTGCACGAAGTGCTTTAAAGAATTGATCTGACACACCATCAACCTCATCTAGAATAACTACTTTAAACATGCCAGGTTTATCCATAATGGAAACTGTAGAACAGAAGTCTGTGATTCTGGTTCTAATAACCTCAACCGAAGTATCGGTTGATGCATTGATATAAAGATAAGGTAATCCGAATTGATTAACGATTGCCTTTGCACAAGATGTTTTACCTGTGCCCGGTGAGCCTGCAAATAACATATTTTGAACTAAGCCATCATTGAATTTACTCATGACACGCTCTGGCAATATAAGTTCCTCTAAATTTGAAGGTCTGTACTTTTCTGTAAAAAGTTGGTTTACTGATTTCATGTATACGATATGTTTACCTATTATATAGCATTAGCAGTATAATGTTTCATAGATAAATATAGTATATGGCAAGATCATACTCACACATTACTATCAAACGAACCACTGGTGCAAACCCGCGCAATAGGTATGGTATTATACTTGCACCACTATCAAAGTTCTTTAGAAAGTTCCTGGTAGAACACAGGCATATTAGAAGATGGTCTGATGATGATCAATTTGTTGGGTGTGTGCTAAGAATGCAAAAACCACCGGTTGCAAGTGTTGTACTAACTAAAAAATACTGGGATCACACTAATGAAGTCCTAGTAGATTTAGCCACACTATATGATAATTGTAATACAGTGGATTGGCAGTGTGCAATAAGTCTTAAACCTATTAAGGCTAAATTTATGAATTTTGATTTGGAAAACTTTGTCCATCCAGAATACCACGATGTGTTAAAAGCTCCTATGATTGATAGCCGTATCTTAAAAAGTTCAATTGAGTTTCGCAAGAAATGTAAAAAACTCCTGCTCGCAGAACGAGAGGAGTTTCTTAAACTTGCAAAGAAGAACGCTAAGCGCTCTCTTTAATTATTTGTTCATCAATCTTGCAAATTTCTCTGCAATTGACATACCTTCATTTAATTCAATAGTTTTAGGTTTATCAGATACTGTTTCAGTAATCCAATAACCGCCTTCATCTGGTCCGCCTGTAATATCTTGGTCATGACCTGATATACTAGCTAATTTTAGAATGGCTGCTTTATCACCACTATAATTTAATTCATCGTAACCATCTCCGAATGGATCTTTGTCTACAGATATTTTAACACCTAATTTTTTAGCTTGTTGCTTTAAATATTTATATCCATCTTCTTCTTCATCATATGCCATTAAACCGTTTAATGATGCCTCAACGAGTGCTGCGTCAAATGATAAATCTAATTCTACACTAGCGTTTTGTGCTACTGGAGCTGGTACTGGTTTTAATGCAGCAGTAGCTTTAGCGGCTTCTAATTTTTGTGTAAGTTCTGTAACCTTTTCATTATCGTTTTTAGCTTTAGCTACAGCAATTTCTGCGGTAAACACTGCTATATCCGCAGCAGCTTTATCTTTTGGACTAGCGTCTGCTGGTAATTTATCTTTAGCTTCTTTAGCTTTAGTTACAGCTGCATCTAATTTTTCAGTGTCAGTTTCTGTCTCAGTTTCTGTCTCAGTTTCAGTTTCTGTCTCAGTTTCTGTCTCAGTTTCAGTTTCTGTCTCAGTTTCTGTCTCAGTTTCAGTTTCTGTCTCAGTTTCAGTTTCTGTCTCAGTTTCTGTCTCAGTTTCAGTTTCTGGTTTTTTAGCAATTATTTCTTTTTGATCTAGAATCTCTTGTTTAAATCCGTCAATCACTTCTTGATCATCTTCTTTAATTGTTGCTAATTTTAATTTGGTTTCCATATAAGCAAGTTTTGCTTTAGCTTTATCTACATCACTAGCTGTTTGTGGTACCTCATCTAGTTTAGCTTTGGCTGCATCTACAATTTTTTGCTGGTCTGCAATAGCGGCATCCTTTTTAGCTTTAGCTTCATTCTCTTTTTCTTTGTCACCATCAGCTTCAATACCGTCCATTTGATCATCTGATTCTGTATCTGTATCGTCTTTAGCAGGACCTTGTTTTGCTGCATAATCTTTTAATGATTGTTCATCGTCAGCAATCCTGTCTTCTAGTGTTGAAATTTCTAATTTAAGTTGTTTAGCTTCTTCACCTGAGGTAGCTTTCATAACTACTTTGGCCGCAGCTAATTTTGATTTAGTTTTACCAATAGACGCAACTTTAGTTAAACCTTCATCGCCTTTGGTTAGTTCATTCATTCTTTCTACAATAGCATCAAGTTGATCTTTAAGTGCTTGATTTTTTGCTTTATTAGCAGCATCTAATGTTGCCAATCCTTTTTTATCAGGATTTTCTTTAGAAGCTTGTTTCTTTTTAGCGAAATCAACATCGTTAATTGCTTGTTGAATTAATGCTTTTTGATACATTTTTAGATTTTTCTTAATCTTCATAAACTTGACTGGAGATTTGATAAAATCAAGTATACCTTCATTGATGTGTGACATGTTTGTTAAATCAAATAATTCTTCATAAAGCTCTTCGATTTCGATTTCATTGTTTTCTCCAATTCTATCAGATAATTCGATTAAGTTATTAAGAATAGTATCAACGTCTCTAATTACTTCTGTTCTAATAGTTTCACCAGCGGTGGGCGCAGTGGTTTGGTCAATAGCAACATCTGTTGGTGTTGTATCGTTTGCTGCCTCATTTAGTAGGCTTTTTGTGAACTCTTCATAGAGTTTTAATTTTGATTTTAATTTCATAACGTTTTTTATTTTGTTAAGTTTAGTTTATGTTAATAGATTATATATCCCACTTAATTCCTAAATTATGAAACATAAAAAAAGGCCATCCGAAGATGGCCTTTCATATTAATTATTCTACGTTAGATTACAATTGTAAACCTGCAACGTTGAATTTTTGGTATTGTGTACCTGGGTGGAAACCAGCTTCAACTAGAGCGTATCTAGATTTAACTGCTACTTTAGGAGCCATAGTTCCTTCAGCAATAGTTTGAACTGATTCAGCCATTAAGTAAGGCATGAATACTAATCCAGCGCCGTTACCGTCACCTTTTCTACCTACTAGGATTTCGTGCTTACCATTAACACCTTCGAATGCTAAGTTTGGATCAGTGTAAACATTGATACCAGCAACTGAACCTACTGGGTAGATTGCACCTGCAACTTGATTGAATGTGTTAGCCATTGGGTTTGGTACGAAACCAGCAACACCTTGTAAAGCTGAAGCAACTTTTGCATCAACTACAGCGAAGTTACCAGCACCTCTTCTACCTCTGTTAGCGATTAAGTTAGCAGCAGCCAATACGTGAGTAAGGATTCTTCTGTTAACGTCACCGAAAGTGTTACCACCTAAAGAGTAATCCAAAGCAACTTCAGAAATACCACCTTCAGCGATAGCTCTCATCTTAGTTAAGATGTGGTTGTTGATAGATTGAGTTAATTCGTTAGTTAATACTGCTTCTACTTGAGCTACAGCGTCAACACCGAATTGCTTAAGATCTTGTACTTGCTCTCTTGTAACTGCAGCAGCAACTTGGAAAGTTTCAGCAGCAACGCTCTTAGAGAATAAAGAAAGACCCATAACTTTGTCAGCAGTTCTTTCACCAGCTTCTCTTGAAAGAGGCTTACCATTAGCATCAGCACCTGAGAATGCAGGAATGTGATCTTCTAATGCAGCAACTAAAGTAGCATCAGCATATCTTCCAGCGATGTTCTTTTCAACGTCAGTGATAGCGTCAACGATTTTGATGATGTTTTTACCATCAATTCTAGATTGACCTACTGCAACGTCACCACCTTCTGCAGCTTCTGCAGATTTAACGTAAGTTGGAGCAGTTGCACCTAATGCAACAGTACCACCTTCGTAAGTAAAGTCTAAGTAAGACAATAATCCCATTGGACCAGCCATTGGTACTACTGGTACTAAGTCAAGACCGATAGTTTGAGCAGCAACTTGCATTGCCAAAGGCAATAATGTTGGAGCTTTGTCACCTGAACCAGTAGCTGCACCTGCTGCACCGTTAGCCGGAGCACCTGCAGGGAAAGATACTGCACCCATACCTGTTAAGTTCATTGGGCCAGGGTTGTTAGATAAAGACATGATGTTCGCGTCTTCATAAAGTTTGTGGTTGTGACAGTAAGTCGACATCCACGCTAATTTGCTAGATTCGTTGATACCTGTAGCTTCCGAAATGATCGGTGCCCATGTATTCTTGATCTCAGCTTCATTTAATAAATTTGCCATTTTTAATGATCGTTTTTTTTGTTTTTGTTTATTGTTTAGTTAAAAACTCGACATTCAATGGGCTTTCTGCTTCTGTCGCCCTTATCGTCGAATGTTATTTATATATCAGTGTTCCTTTTGATTATTTGTTAAATCTCTTTTTGAACGCATCTGCCATACCAGTTACATCATATCCTAAAGTTGATTTTGGCTCTTCAGTTTTTGATTCACTAACCATTGCAACTTTTTCCATTTCAACTCTAGTATCTCTTAGATCTCTAGTTTGCCAGAAATTAGCAACTTGGTATTCGGTATTTAATGTGTGGTATCTTGCTTGTGCAATGATTTGATTTTGCTTAGCTTCAGATAGATTAGTCCATGCTTCAGTGTATTCTGCTGGCATAAGAGCAATAAATGCAGGCTGTGATCCAGCGCTTTCAACGATAAGTTGTGCATTGTTCATTAAAGATACAATTTCAGACTCTGTCATAAAACCTCTTTTAGAAACTGTGTTTCTAACTTCAGTCTTAGCAGATTCAGTCAATGTGTTGTACTTTTCTCTTGTTGCAGAAGAAACAACTCTAAAGAAAGATGGTGATTCATTTTCTTTTTTAGTTGCATTTTCAACTAACTTGTCTAATTTAGAAGCAATTTCTGATTTGTAAGCCTCTAAAGGATCTAATGCTCCTTCTTCGCCTTCTGCTTCTTCTTCACCTTCACCTGCTTCAGCAGCTTCAACTTCGTCTTCGATTTCTGAATCAGATGTTTTAGCGTCAGATTCTAAATCTTCTGCTTCTTCACCGTTTTCTTCACCAGCGACATCACCTTCAGCTGAGTTATCTCCAGCTTCAACTTCTTCACCTTCGATTTCTTCAACATCTTTACCTGCTTTTTCACCGTCAGCCGCTACTGCACCTTCTTCTGAATTATCTCCGATGTTTTCGATTTCTTCTGTGTCGTCAGCTTCGTCAGCTTCTTTTGCAGGATCTTCCTCTTCAGTAACAACGTCTTTAGCAACTTCTTCACCTTCAACTTTGTCAGCTGCTTCTACGTCTTCTTCTTTTTCTTCTTCAGCTTCAACATTAACTTCAACTTCTTCAGATTCAACTGTTTCGTTTAAAGATTCAGCGATGTATTCAGCATATTCAGAAACTGATTGTAAGTTTTCTTTTAAGTATTCAACGTACTCTAATAAAGTAGTGTGTGATGTAGCACCTTCGTTGTGAGCTTCTGCTAAATAGTTAGCGAAGTCTTTAACTTTAGAAACTGCTTCAGCAACATGCTCAGTGTAAGAGATACCTTGATCTAATTTCTCAGCTAATGATTCTGAGTAAGAGATACCTTGATCTGCTTTTTCAGCAACGTGCTCTGTGTATTGAATAGACTCATCTAATTTAGTAGCAACATAATCAACATAGTCAGTTAATTTATTAACGCTTTCTACGATATGGTTGTTATGCTCTTTTAGATTGTCTACTGTGTTGTCTTCTGAAGCTTCTTCATTTTTGGCTTCGATAGACTCTTTTAGTGTCTTGATTTCATTCGCTAAATACTCAGAGTATTTATTGAAATCCTCAGATTTTACAAATTCTGCCATGTTTTTATTTTCTTTTATTTGTGTGTTTGTATTTTCGATTGTGTCGATAGTTTCTAGTGAAGTTTCGGGTTTTTTGTTAATTTCATAAATTGACAAAAGACCATCATTCTCATATCCATAAGATTCGTTAACTCTCTTTAACTCAGCGTTTTCAAAACCTGGGTCAGCAACTAAATCATAAGTGAATAATTGTTTGATTTTAACTTGGCCATTAGTTTCAACAACCCCGGCAGCTCTAGAAGAAATTTGTAAAGGAACACCAGCGTCAACTAATGCTTTAGCCTGACGACCAGCATCAGTATCTAATAATTTGATTCTACCTCTAACTTCTTTAGTTTCTTTATCATAAGTTAAATCCTCAATAACATGAGATACATTCTTTAATGAAATGTCGAATTGTGCGGGGTGATCTAATTCACCTAAAAGCTTAGAAGCCTTTATTTTAGCCTGTAATGCCTCAATTTGAGGAACATATTCAGCTTCCGTATAGATACGGTTGTTTCTATTTTTTTGATCGATTTGACCAAAAACACCTTCAAGTACATAGTCTTTATTCTCTGACGTAGTAACATTCAGGGCAGAAGAAGACATCTCGACGATTAGTAAATCGTTAATATTGCTCATATTATTTGTTTTTTATATTTTTAATATATATCATCCTTTATTATTGAAATATCTTATTATAATCCAGCGAGTGGATCATCGCCTTCCTCGGCACCTTCTTCACCTTCTTTTTCAGCTTCCTTTTCAGCCTCGGCATCTTCAGCCGATTTATCTAGATAATATCCTACTAAAATATCCATTTCTCCTTCAGCAAATGCAGCTTCACCGTATTCAGTATAGAAATATTGTTTAAATTCATCTTCTATTTTAGCAGCTGTGATTGCGCCTAAGATTTCAGCAGATTTAATTTCTGGACCTGAATCCAATTTTAAGTCATCTACAAATATCTTTGACTCTTCTCCTGCTCTTAGCGCATCTTCAGAGATAAAATCTTCAAATGTTTTTATAATTTTCATAATTTATATATCTTTTTTATTCAAACTTTACATTGCAAATGGATCCTCGGCCTCTGGAGCTTCAGCTTCCTTCTTCTTTACTTTAGATTTAGCAGCTTCATTAGCTCTAATCTCATCATCAGAAAGCTTAAGGTATTTCTTAACTAAGTATTCCTGATCAAAGTAGTATTCCTCTTCCATAGTCTCTTGGTTGGTTGTCATCAATGAGTCTCTCATTGTACCAATAAAGTCTAATCTCTTCTCCATTAATTCCATGTCCTTCAATTCAGAGAATACGTTTTCTTCGTTAAATCTCAATGCAATCTGTGATTTGAATTGTGGATCGTTTGTAAATTCTGGATATTTAAGACACATTTGAATAAAAATAGGCTTAGCTAAAATTTCCATAAAGATAGATCTTAAACGCTTGATAAATTTACCAAACTTGATCTCATCTCTAATCATACCATCTGCTGCTAAGTTAAAGTCTCCACCACCATCTTCATATAAGAATCTTGAGTAAGGAATTTTTGAAACGTGTTTTAATTTATCTGAGAAGTATTTAAGTGCTTCTGTATCTGAAAGATCTGGTCCTTCACTATTAAGAGTTTCAATTTCTGGTGATTCACCGTCTTTAGAAGGTAACCAATACTCTTTACTAAATTGTAACATTGGTTTACCATCAGTTGCAAGTGTACCTGACTCCCAATCAAAGTCAACTGATTCTTTATAAGAATTCATCAACTGAGAAAGAGATTGTTTTGCTCTAGTCTTAGATTTACCACCAACTGGGATAACAAACTTCATTCTAAATGAAGCGTTAGTCACTGCCCAAATAACCCTAGTGTGTTCCATGATTCTTAACAAGTTAAATGCTCTTGTTAATCTTTCGATATATGAAACTCTCGATGCTGTTGTGATTGATGAATAAGAGATATAAATGATCTGTGAATCATACAATTTTCTCTCTTTAACTGGATCATCCTTATATTGTACCCAAACCTTTTTACCATCGTCGTGATTGTAACCTGGTATAAGTGTGATTGGATCTAACTCTTTAAAACCAATAATTTCCTTTTGGTCAGGGGAATAAATTATTTCAAATGCAAGATAACCATCAATTAAGAATTTTCTAAAGAAGTACCATGCGGATTGGTCTGAGTTAAAACCAAAATAGTGATAGATTTGTCTAAAGTATTTGTTAAGGTCTTTTTCAACTGCATCTGAAACATCTAGTCCTAGAATTTCTGGATAACAGAAAAAGTTTTTCTCATCATATACAATAGTCTCATCACAAAGAATATCTAAAATATCTTCGATCTCATCGTTAAGTGAAAACTTTCTAAGCTCATCTCTTTTACCAGCATACGATTGGTCGAAAAATGGAATATTAGATCTAAGGTTGGTGTCTGTCATTGACATGGCTGCAAATGCACCATAAATGTCATCACTATCAACACCAAAAGGGTTCATTTGACCATAACCTATTTCGGCCTCCATTGGACCGATCGCTTGTGATTGTCTTAAGACTAGATCATCATAACGCATACCAAATGAAGACAAAGACTTAAGAGCATTTGAAATGCTAAAAGGTCTTGATCCGTTACTCAATGGTCCGTTTCTATCGGTAAATCCTGCCATACTATTATATTATTATGTTCTGTTTATATATCTTTTCTTTTTGAGCGTGATTTTAAGTGCTCTCTATATGCTCGTTTAACTTCATTAATACCAATTCCATAAAGGTCTTGGAAATCACAAAGTGCTATCTTTGCCCAGTGTTCATATGAAACCACTTTTTGATTTTTTTTCAATTGTGGTACATATTGTCTAATTGCAAAATCAAATCCAAACTGAACTAAAAACTTTTTAATATCTTTATATATTAGAGTGATTTCACCTTGTGTTAATGCATTATTCTCTTTAGATCTGCCTGTTTTAGATTTGATTTGACCTGCCATGCGATCATAGATCATATCTAATAGATCTTCTTTAAATTGTACAGGTAACAGGTTTAAATTAATTCCAACATCTGTACCACTATCATGAGAGTCCAGTGCTAGTACCACCGGGTTTCTATCCCACCATTCTAATGTTTTCATGTGTTTTGGTTTTTCATATCTAAACACATGAATCATACCAGTTCTAAATGGTTTACTATGATTTGCTACTGCATTATCTCTAATAGATTTAGACGCTTCATCAAACCACTTCTCAGCACCTCGGCGGGCTTTTGTTTTACTGCCTGCTTCATTGCTTAAGTTTTTAATATCCTGTTTAATCTTACCCATTATTTAAGAGACTTTTCAGTTAAGACGATAAACCTCCAACCTCTGTTTTCAGCCCATGCCTTAGCATATTTATATTTATCTCTGTTTTTTATGTACTGCTCTGCCAAAAACTTGTAGGACTTAAGTGCCTTTTGGCTGTTCTTTGTAGGTGGTTTTGGTTTTGTAATCTGGGCTTCTGGTTTAATTTCTACTAGAAATTCTTCATCACCTTCAGCACCCCTGGTTTTCATATAGAAGTCTGGATAATATGTATGCTCCTTTTTATCAAATGAATATATGTACCTAATCTCAACAGGTTCACTTGACCATTTAACAACATCCTCTCTGCTATCACACATAATCATGAACTTTCTTTCCCATGAAGATCTGTAGATAATAGGAGTTGGGCCGATATACTTGTCTGGATGTTTAGGTGTAAAGTATCCTTGTATAAAGCCTGAATTATTGCTTGGTTTGAGATTTTTTATAGACATTAAATATTGAACATTCCACCGTTTTCACTGTCACCCCCTGTAGAGATGCGGTCAATTGATAATGTACCCTTATATTTTACAGGGTGTATTTTATTCCAACCCTTTGCATATCCTCTTTTTGCTATCTCTGTAAAATATGCAAATGCGTTTGGATATTTAGGATTAAAATTACGCCAATACTTTAGTAGGTCTAACAACGCAAATTGTAGACAATCATCACGATCATCTGAGTTTACATAATTAAGTCTATTGATTGCTCGCTCAGCAAGTAGTACCAACATCTTCTCTGCCGTAGGCGTTAATTTATCCTGTTCTTTAGATTCTACGATTGCGTTAAACAGATCTTTATTATTTAAGTAATTCTTCTTTTTTGCCATGTTATTTAATATGTTTAATATTATACTGAAAAAAGCCCAATTGTTTCCAATTGGGCTTTAGTTTATACTAGGTTAGTATTTTAAATAGAGTCTCCAGCAGAAATCTGAAGTTTATTTTTCTCTACTCTTACTGGTTCATCATTTAAGAATACCGTTAAGATATCTGATTTACCTTTGCCTGTAAATTCTAAGGCATCGACTTTGACTTTAGTTCCTATCGGTAAATCTTCAGATTCAACTGATAATTCTGCATCAACATAACCATCATCCTTATTTAATAATTCTTCGTTTTGTAGGTCGTTTAGCTCTTCCGTGATTCTTGCAATTTCGCTGTTTAATAACTGATCTGCTGCCTTAATATCTGGTAGCATTCTATTAGCTTCAGACAATCTTCCCTTTTGATCTTTTAAGAATGCAATCATTTCATACATTAATTGAATCTTTTCTAATTTAGCAGTTCTTCTCTCTTTATAAGATTCTAAAATATCTTCAACCATTGGAGTAATATCTGCTCCTGTGTTTTCAGCTACATATTCAATTGCCGCGTCAGCTAATAATTTTGTGAATTTTTCAATCTTAGTAGCTTCGTTAATTCTGTAAACAAACATGTTATTTTCAGCTCTCATTGCTAAAACTCTAACATCACCATCTTTAGACTCAGAAATAAATTCTAAGATGTTATAGTGGTTGTAGTTTTTAGATGCAAATTCAAATAGATTGATCAGGGCTTTATCTTCATATCTAATATAGGCTGCTGCCAATAAAGACTCTGCTAAAGGTAAACCATTTGAGTATGCTAATTCTACATTACCTGCATAAAATTTATTTTCTGTAATACTGTAAGAGAATTTAACAGTTACTGATTTTGCCAATACACCTGCTTTTTCTGATTCTAAAACTGCTAGTTCTGATTCTATTTCAGAAACTGCATTAGTTTTACCTGATACTTTGTATGATTTAATGTTTGCTTTTAAGAATTCAATCTTTTCATTTAAACCAACTAGTTTGTCAAAGTTAACTAAAGATGACTCTTCAACTTTAGAAATAGTCTTCTTATTGTTATAGTCATAATGAAATGAAATACCCTCATTTGTTATCGTAAACACCTCATTAGCCTTAACGAGTGATTTAAAATCTTCAGAAACATTTGCAGTTTTTTCGATATGACTGCCTGTCATTTTGAAATTTTGACCACCTGCATGAAAAACAAAACCTTGGTTTGCTTTAATAACTGGTGAAACAATTCCTTTATTTACTTTTGCCATTTGTGTTATTTAATTTTTAATATATATCTTTATTTATTCGTTGAATGGTAAATCAGTCGATGTCACATCTGTACCATCGCCAAATAGAGGCTTATCTTTATCCATTGTACCTTCAGGCTGATCTGTAGTATTTGTAAATTTAAAAATTCTATTTGAGTTCTTTCTTCTCTTAGAAGTTCTTAATAATTGAGAATTCGTATTTAATAAAGTTCCGAG
>Ga0102830_1000134_pt1 | contig 36011 bp, 31 predicted proteins | sample ColrivemetaGS703_FD_84511 | JGI IMG/M metagenome (GOLD analysis project Ga0102830, IMG submission 84511) | Estuarine microbial communities from the Columbia River estuary - Freshwater metaG S.703 | ecosystem: Environmental > Aquatic > Marine > Intertidal zone > Estuary | place: USA: Columbia...
TATTCGGCAATGTCTTGACCCATAATAATTAGATCTTCATGTTGTTGCATGGACAAACGTAATCCATCAGAAATGGCATCAATAAAGCGAATATTCTTCTTGATTTTCGACGGGACAATTGTATGATATCCTACTGATTTAAAAACATCATTCAATTCAATTTCTGCATTTGGAATTATTTTTTCTTCTGCAAAAGCGATGTTCAAATGTTCATTGATTTCTTTGGAAATGGATTCTTTAAATTCGATTTCCATTGCATCTGTTAAAATATGCTCACTTTTTAAAAAAGCTTCAAAATTTGAAATAGGGTCTTTTGCCGACCAAAAATCCATCAATTCTTGAGGTACATATTTAGTGCCACTTGCTTCCTCATGACCACGCATTCTGAACGTTTTGAATTCCAACAAAACAGGTCTTGGATTTGTGCGTAAACTATTGGCCAATTCTTTCATTTTGGTGTAAACATCAATGATATTATTGCCGTCAATACTATGACTTTCCATCCCATACCCTATGCCTTTATCAGCAATATGTTCGCAATTGAATTGTTCAGAAATTGGAGTTGATAAACCATAACCATTGTTTTCAACACAAAACAAAACTGGTAATTTCCAGACAGATGCTATATTTAATGCTTCATGAAAATCACCTTCACTAGTACCTCCTTCCCCAGTAAAAACTGCGCAAACTTTGTTGTTATTTTTTAATTTATTAGCAAATGCAATTCCGTCTGCAACTCCCATTTGAGGCCCTAAATGTGAAATCATACCTACAATATGATATTCTTGTGTCCCAAAATGAAAACTTCTGTCTCGACCTTTTGTAAATCCATTCATTTTCCCTTGCCATTGAGAAAATAATCGATATAATGGAATTTCTCTAGTAGTGAATACACCTAAATTTCGATGCATTGGTAAAATATACTCGTCTTTTTCTAAAGCTGCAGTTACTCCAACTGCAATTGCTTCTTGCCCAATACCCGAAAACCATTTAGAAATTTTACCTTGTCGTAAAAGAGTTAGCATTTTTTCTTCAATCAAACGAGGCTTTAATAGCAATTTATACAAATGCAATAAGGTTTCGTTGTTAAGTTTAGAATTTACAGAATATTCAATTTTTACATTCATAAATTATCAAATCATAAGTTAACAAAGCTACTGATAAAGAAATTTATTGCATAAAAAAACCTTATCATTTTTTGATAAGGTTTATATTTTATAAAAATTTAAGATACTTATTATAATTCAGCAAAAATTGCGTGCATCATACGTTTTTTATCATTTAAGCTTTCTTCTAAAGCAATCATGGTTTCTGTTCTATTTACACCTTGAATGTCATCAATTTTGTAAATAACATCTTTGGCATCATTGGTTCCTTTAGCTCTAACTTTACAAAAAATATTGTATTTGCCAGCTGTAACATAAGCAACTGTTACGTTAGGAATTTTCTTTAAGTTTTCAATTACACTCTGAGTCATTGAAGTTTTTTCTAAAAATACACCTACATGAGCGATAAATGAATAGCCCATTTTTTCGTAATTCAATGTTAGTGTTGAGCCTTGAATAATCCCTTCATCTTCCATCTTTTTAACTCTAACGTGAATGGTTCCTGCAGATACCAATAATTGTTTAGCGATATCCGTAAAAGGAGTTCTTGCGTTTTCTATTAAGACATCTAAGATTTGATGATCTATTTCATCTAAAAGAAATTTTTTCATTTTTATGTATTATTCAAATTATTATGCAAATTTATAAATTTAATTTAATACATAATAATAAATAATGAGAAAAATTTAAATATTTTTGCTTAAGAAAACGATTTCGCTAAGTCCTTTCTTGTTTTTTAGGTCTTCTCCTTCTACTTTTTCTAAATGAGAAACCAATTGATTATCAATAATTTTATCTACATATTGAAAAGCAACATCTTTTTTATTTCGATTTCTATGGATTACATCAAAGAACATTTTTTCGTTATTTGGAATCTCAAAATAACCTTGATACGAATTGAATTCGGTGTTTGTAGCAATATGAAATAAGCCTTGTAAAATGGCGTAAAACGAATATTCTCTAGAAAATTCTCGATAATAGTCATTAGGGAAATGCCCTGATTCTATTAAAATCGTATTGTATCCAAGTTTCTGAAAATTGTCTCCTGTCGCAGTTGGGTAAAATTCATCAGTATATCTTCCTATAAAATTCGGAATTATTTTCTGTAACAATTCATTCATAGCCACAATAACATTCATGGTTTGAATTCTTCCTTTGGTAATTGCTCTCGAAGCTTCCTCTGATGGTGCTAAAAATGAGATTGTTGCAGTGTTTTTAGTACCTTCAACTCCGAAAATAGTTCTTTGATCGTGTAAATTGAAGCAGAAATGAGGGTTAAAATCCTCTAAGGTTTTTCGTAATAATTTACTCTCAATAGCAACTCGTTCTACTGCATCTCTATTTAAATCGATATTGTTTGCATTGACTCTAGTATAAACTTCGGCTCCATCAGGATTTAACATTGGAATGAATAATAACGTACAATTTTCTAAAATTGTAGTAAATTCAGATGAATTATTTGAGAAACAGTTAAACAAATCGAAAAGCGCTTTGGTTCCTGTGCTTTCATTGCCATGCATTTGAGACCATAACAAAATTCGTTTATTTCCATTTCCGATTTTTAATTGCATGATTGGTTTTTGCAATTCGGATGATCCTAATTGTTGAATTACAAAAATTGATTCGTGTTTTTTGAAGAGAGATTCAATGTTTTGGAATCGAATCCATTTGCCAAAAAGTGAAGTTTCTTTATGTTTTTCAAAAAAGGATTTTACAAAAGTAGTTGTTAAGATTGACACGAATTTCAAAAGTTATTTTTCGCAAAAATAAAGGTTTACTATTCAGTATACAATTAAAATATCACAAATGTAAAATGCATTTCTTTTACAATTGTGAACGAGAAATTCTTTTACAATTGTAATTTGTGGATTGCGTATTTTTTACAAATCAACAATTCGTTTTTTAACTCATAAGAAATGACTATAGTATGTTTTTATATTTTATTAAATAACTATAAATCATTATATTGTATTCGTTAATTAAACTTATTATTTACTTTGATTTTTTAAAAACCATAAACTTATTAAAATTGTTTTGTAGTCGATTGTAATAGACTTACTTTTGTGTAAAAATTACAATTTACAATGATAAACAGTGATGAGTTTACAAATAGACTCAAAAAAATAATGGATTATTATGCTATTTCAGCAGCACTTTTTGCAGACAAAATAGGTGTACAACGCTCAAGTATTTCACACATTTTATCTGGTAGAAACAAACCTAGTTTAGATTTTATTTTAAAAATTACCTTAGTTTTTGAAGACGTTGATTTGTATTGGTTGATTCATGGAAAGGGTCATTTTCCAAAAAAAACACCTAGTAATGACTACTCCTCTACTCCAATATTGACAACATCAACTTGTTTTGACGGAAAGAAAATTCAGCGAATTGTTGTATTTTACACTGATGGTACTTTTGATGAATATTATAAATAGCAAACTTTTACAATATTATTGTTTCATTATAAAAACAAATAGAATTAAAAAAAGGAGCTGAAAATCAGCTCCTTTTGTATAAATTAATAATTTATATTATTGTTCTTCTTTTTTATCTTCTTTGGTTGTTTTATTCCAAATTTTTATTTCGTCCTCCATTTTTAGGCCTTTTAAAACTTGAACATTTACACCATCAGAAGTCCCAAGCTCAATAAATCTTTTTTCATATTTTTCTTCAGAAATTTTTATTTCTATAAAAGGTTTTTCTGTGATTTTATCAAATTGCAATAAAGATTCTTTAATTGCCATAACTTTATCTTTTTTCTCTAAAACAATCTCCGCATTTGCACTGTAACCAGCTCTAATAAAATAACTTTCATTTAAGGAAACATCAGCTTTAATTTTAAATTGCACAGCTCCTGCTTCTTCAGTTCCCTTTGGTGCGATAAAGTTAAGCTTTGCTGGAAATTTTTTTCCTTCAATAGCGCCAATTGAGACTTCAATTTCTGAGCCATTTATCAATTTTCCAACTTCTGATTCATCTACTTTTCCTTCAAAAATCATTTTGTTCATATCAGCAATGGAAGCAATTGTTGTTCCTGCATTAAAGTTGTTCGATTGAATAACTTGATCTCCTTCTTTTACAGGAATTTCAAGTATTGTTCCTGTCATTTGTGCATAAATATTGGTATTTGCAGCACCTGCAGCACCTGAAGAACCACTTTTAATGATTTGATAATCGTTCTGTGCATTTTTTAAATCTTGCAAAGTTTGATTATAATTTAGTTCTATATTTTCAAATTCTTGTTTTGAAATTACCCCTTTTTCAAATAGATTTTTATTTCTATCCAATGCAATTTTCGCATTATCTAGAATGATTTTGATATTGTCAACACGACCTTTGGCACTCAGTAATGATTGCTCATTTGGCACTACTCTTACAGTTGCAATCAAATCGCCTTTTACAACTTTTACCCCTTCTAGTAAAAATATTTTATCAATAATACCTGTAATTTGAGGCTTAATTTCGATCTCTTCTAAAGGAGTTACTTTTCCTGTGGCAATTGATTTTTTTGTGATAGAAGTTATGAATGGTTTATCTATTTCATATTTAATTGGAGAAGCGCTATTCTTCTTTCCAAACCATATTAAAACGATTATTAATGCAATTATGATACTTCCAAAGATGATTATTTTTTTCATTTTATTATCTATTTAAGCTTGTTTTTGGTTGTTATTCTTCTCTTAAAGCATCAATTGGTTTTACAATTGTTGCCATATATGCTGGGATAAATCCTATTAGGGTTCCTAAAATAACTAATACAGTATATGCAATTAGTATAATTGGAATATTTACTGTTGGGTTGGTTAACCACTCTTTATAATCTATAAACATTAGTATTAAGCCTCCCGCAATAATTCCTAATGAGCCTGCTAAAAGTGTTAAAAATAAAGACTCTAATATAATTTGTTGCCTCACTTTATTTGGAGTAGCACCTAAAGCTCTTCGAATTCCTATTTCTTTGGTACGCTCTTTTACGGTAATCAATAAAATATTTCCGATTGCAAAAACACCAGCAATTAAAGTAGCAATTCCTACAAACCAAGTTAAAAATTGCATTCCTGTTAAGAAGCCTGTTACTTTCGCAATTTCTTTTCCTAGATTAAAGCCAACAAAAGCTCTAGTATCATCAGGGTGAATTCTATGAATATTTTTTAATAATAATTTTACATCAGCTTCAACTTGCTCAATATCAAATTCTTTTTTTCCAGTAACAACCATCCATCTAAATTTATCTCCTTGATTGTAAACTAATCTATAAGTACTAAAGGGAATATGAATATTATTAGTGCCTTCAAATCTTGATGTAACATAAAGTCCAACAACTTGATAAGAAATTCCACTTACTTTTAAATAAGTACCAATAGCCTCCTCGTTTCTATCATACAATTCCTTATAAATTCCTTCAGATATTACACAAACTTTTCTGTTTTCGTCAATATCTTTTTGATTGATGAAACGACCTGAAATTAAATTTTTCTTTTGAACTTTATCCAGCAAGGGAAAATCTCCGAAAATTGTAAAATTTCCTGTTTTAAATCCATAAGTTACTTGACCCCCGGTAGCATTTCTAGGAACTATAAATTCAATTCCTTTTATTTCTCTCTTGATGATTTCTACATCTCTTGTTGTAAGATCGATTTGTTTTCCCTCTTGAAATCCTTTAAAAGGCATTGTAGTTTGGCTTCCGCTTATAAAAACACTGTTAGTTGCAAAATCTCCAAATAAACTATTAAAACTATTTTCAATTCCCTTTGCAGCTCCTAATAAACCCACCAAAAGCAAAATACCCCAAAAAGCTCCAAAAATTGTAATGGCAGTTCTTCCTTTATTTTTACGAATACTATCGTAAATTTCTTGCCAAGTATCTTTTTCAAATATAAACATCATATTAATCTGCGCTTAAAGCAATAACTGGTTTAATTCTGGCCGCTCTTTTTGCAGGTAAATAGCCCGCAATGATTCCTGCAATGATCAGTGTGATTGTAGCTCCTACAACCACAGGTGTTGATACACTTGGATTTAAAATGAAATACTTTTCTAAAGACGGTCCTGCATATTTTAAAATACCTACACCTAATAAAAGTCCAAAATATCCTGAAATAGTGGTTATAAAAACAGCTTCTTGCAAAATCATTGCTACAATATCTTTAGGAGTTGCTCCTACAGCTTTTCTAATCCCTAATTCTTTAGTTCTTTCATTAACCACATATACCATTATATTACTAATACCAACAACACCTGCAATTAGAGTTCCAAAGCCGATAATAAAAATTAATATTCCTAACCCCACCATCATATTTGTAACTTCTCTGTTGCCAGATGCATAATTATTTAACCCGATTGCTCTTTGATCTTCTGGAGAAACATTGTATTTGTCTTTTAAAGCTCTTTGCATTTTAACACCAAATGCAATTGCAGCATCTATACTTAAATTTGGATTGTAGGTAATTCCAAATTCATCTAAATTATCAGTATTTCCATACAATCGTTGCATGGTTGTAAAGGGCGTATAAATAAATCTTTCATCATTATCACCTCCTGGATCAGTAAAAACCCCAATCACTTGGTACATGATACCTCCTATTTTTATTTGTTTTCCTAAAGCGCTTAATTGACCAAACAAATCTTTTTCAACTAATTTACCTATGGCTACAACTTTAGATTTTTCATAAATATCTTTTGTATTTAAAAATCTACCATCAATAATTTCAGCTGATTCCAATATTTGATATTCGGGATAAACGCCTCGCAAACTGTAAGCGCCTTTTTCGCTTTTATAAACTACTTCAACTCCTCTTTGAATTCTTGGACTGATAGTTTGGATTTCTGTTGAAAATTTCTCCTTTAAAAAAGTAAAATCATCATTTTTAAACTGAATTCTTTTACCTACTTGATTTCCTTTATAGGCAATAGTTGTAAAGTTTGACCAAATATATATGGAATTGGTTGCGTCTCCAGCAAATTCCTCTTTAAACGTATTTTGAAGTCCTTTTCCAATACCAAACAATAACGTAAACAATAAAATGGCAAACGTTACTGTAAAACCTGAAAGTACAGAACGCAATCTGTTTTTATTGATACTTTGAAATATTTCTCGCCAACGATCAATATCAAACATGTGAAGCTTGTTTTGTGTTTTTGGTCAATTCATCACTCACAATAATTCCGTCTTTTAAACGCACAATACGTTTGGTTTGTGCAGCAACCTCCTCTTCGTGTGTAATTACAAATACTGTCATTCCTTCGTCATTAATTTCTTTTAGTAAATCCATTACAGAATCTGTAGTGGTAGAATCTAAAGCTCCTGTAGGTTCATCAGCCAATACTACTTTTGGCTTGGTTACCAAAGCTCGTGCAATTGCCACACGTTGTTTTTGTCCACCCGAAAGTTCGTTTGGTAAATGATTTGCCCATTCTTTCAAACCCACTTTCTCTAAATAATCCATAGCAATTCCCAAACGATCTTTTCTGTTTACTCCTTTATAATAAAGAGGTAAGGCTACGTTTTCTAAAGCAGTTTTATAAGAAATTAAATTAAAGGACTGAAACACAAAACCTAAGAATTTGTTACGCAGAATAGCCGCTTTCTTTTCATTCATATCCTTGATTAATTCCCCATTTAAGTAGTAATTTCCTTCGTCATGAATATCTAATAAACCAACAATATTTAATAAGGTCGACTTTCCTGAACCCGAAGAACCCATTATGGAAACAAATTCTCCTTCTTTAATATGTAAATCAATACCTTTTAAAACGTGGATGGATTCTTTTCCTATTGGATAGGATTTGTGAAGTTTTTCAATTTTAATCATTTGTTGGTTAATTATTTTTACGAAAGTATTCAAAAATTTATGGTATGAATACTAAGTAATTGTTAAAAGCTGAAATCACTTGATAACAAGAATAAGACGTATCAATTTAATAAATGTTACAAGCTTTTTAAAATTCTTGCCGTATTTTTGTGTTTTTTAAAATATAAAAAAGCTAAATGATTGATATCCCAAAAGATAAAAAAATTATTCTTACTGATGGTGTGTGTAATTTGTGCAATGGTATTGTTTTAAAAATCATAAAATATGATAGGAGGAATACTTTTTTATTTGCAAACTTGCAATCAGAAGCTGGTAAAGAATTGACCAAATATTTAGGAATTGATACCAAAAAAATAGATGCTATAATTTTGTATGAACCAGGAGTTTCTTATGAAATTAAAAGCAATGCTGCTTTAAAAATTATGGATGACTTTGGTGGATTTTGGAAATTAACCTTTGTATTACGTGTTTTCCCTGTTAGTTTTCGAGATGTTATTTACGATATCATTGCTAAAAATCGCTATAAATGGTTTGGAAAAAAAGAAAGCTGTATGATGCCAACACCCGAAATGAAAGCTAAATTCTTATCATAAATGACTTTACCAACAAGCATAAAATGTATCATTTTTGATATGGATGGTGTCGTTATTGATTCTGAAGAAATTCACAAAAAAGCCTATTATGAAACTTTTAATTTCATCAATGTTAATGTTACTGAGGAATTATATAAAACATTTACAGGATCATCAACATTGAATGCTTTTCAAAAATTAGTAGCTCATTTTAAGTTGGATATAAATCCTGAAGAATTAGTTTTAGATAAGCGAAAACGCTATGTAAATTATTTTGAGAATAATCCAGATTTGCATTTAGTTCATGGGGTGCAGGAGTTAATTGAAAAAGCACATCAAAAAGGAATAATATTGATTTTAGCATCATCTTCAGCTATGGAAAATATCAATCGTGTATTCAATCGTTTTCAATTGAATGATTATTTCAAAGCAAAAATTAGTGGTGCAGACTTAAAAGCTTCTAAACCACATCCTGAAATTTTTGAAAAAGCCGCTTTTTTATCAGGATTTTCAAAAGAAAATTGTGTTGTAATTGAAGATTCTGACAACGGAATTAAAGCTGCTAATGACGCAGGAATTTTTGTTTTTGGATATAAAAATCAACTAGCTGCTGACCAAACTTTGAAAAAAGCAGATATGATTATTGATGATTTTAAAGAAATATACCCATTTTTCTGAGATGTATTTTTAAAAAATCTAATTATAAATTTATAATAATATCTTTTTTAAAGTTGCAAACAGTTCTTTTTCAAGAATATCTACAGTACCATCAGCAAAAAAAACTTCTTTAATGTTTTTTAAAATCTCTTCTTTTTCTGATTGTGAAAGCTTATTTTCTAGAATATATTGTTGAATTTTCTTGAGTTTTATGTCTTCTGAATCCACTACAACTTCTGTATGAATTCTATGAAAAGTAACATCATCAATTTTTGATAAAATAAAATTCAACTCTTCAGAATCTTCAAAATCGTTGCAATGAGCCGCATATAAAAGGACATATGCTAAAAACTCGTTTTTCGTCCAGTCTAAATTTTCCATAATTAACTATTTATTGGCGCGTTAGAAAGTCCCCATTCTGTCCAAGATCCATCATACACTGAATGATTTTTGATGCCTGCAATTGTTGCTCCTAAAGCCAAAATAGAAGCAGTAATTCCTGAACCACAGGAAAAAATAAGGGGTTTATTTTCGTGGTTTTTGGTTTCAAAAATCATTTTTAATTCGTCAGTAGGTTTCATTTTTGTTCCATCTAAAATGTCAGTATGTGGCAAACTTTTAGAATTTGGAATGTGCCCTCCTCTAACCTCTTTTCGAGGTTCTGGTTCTGTTCCAAAAAATCTACCTTCAGAACGTGCGTCTAAAACCAAGTATTTTTTTGATGATACGTTAGCTAAAACATCCGTCATAAATGTAATTTTTTCGAAGTGATAATTTGCTGTAAAACTTCCTTTAGAAAGGGTTTTATTTGAGAATTTCTCTATGGGATATTTTTTTGCTTTCCATTCAGGAAAACCTCCATCTAAAACTGCGATATTTTCAAATCCCATCAATTGAAATATCCACCAAACTCTTGGGCTTGAATAAATTCCTAAATCGTCATAAACCACGATACAATGATTGTTATTTATGCCAAATTGTTTTGCTTTTTGTTGAAATTTTTCACCAGTTAGCATTGTATTTGGTAATGGAGCTTCTGCATCAGAAAAATCTTTTAAATCAAAAAAATGAGCCTTTTTTATTTGGCTTTTTTCTTCTAAAATTTCAATTTTTTTTGAACCAACTTTAGGAATTGTAGCATCTAATATTAGTAGTGACTCGTTTTCTAAATGTTCTAATAACCAATCAACAGAAACTACGAAAGAAGGAATTTTAAGAGACATATCATTCTTATTTTATTTCATCGAGATTATCATCCCAATTTTTAGGTTTTGGAACGCCTAATTTTCCAACAGATTTCGCCACTAAAACTGAAACTGTGGCATCACCTGTAACATTTACAACAGTTCTGCACATGTCTAAAGGTCTGTCAACTGCAAAAATCAATGCCAATCCAATTGCCAATTTATCTGCTGGAAAACCGATAGATTCTAACACAATTACCAGCATAACCATGCCTGCTCCTGGCACTGCAGCTGAGCCTATGGAAGCCAATAATGCCGTTAAAATAATAGTTAATTGATCTGCAAAAGTCAAATCAAAACTCAATGCTTGTGCAATAAAAACGGCAGCAACTGCTTGATATAAACTGGTTCCGTCCATATTAATAGTAGCACCAACAGGCAATACAAAACTGGAAACTTCTTTATCAACACCAATATGCTCCTCTACTCTTTCCATGGTGACAGGCAAAGTAGCTGCACTTGAACTCGTAGAAAAAGCCAACAATTGAGCAGGACTTAACTGTTTTAAAAACCAAAATGGATTCATTTTTGTAAAAATACTTATCAAAAGCATGTAAAATGAAATCATTAAAAGCAGACCAACTATTACTGTTCCTGCATATTTTAACAAAGCAACTAACAGATCAGGATCATTAGAAGAAACAACTACATTTGCCAACAAAGCAAACACCGCAAATGGCGCTGACAACATAATGATATCCACCATTTTAAGAATTACTTCATTTAAAGAATCAAAAAAGTCTTTCAAGGGTTTTGCTCTTTTTTCACCCACTAATAACATTGAAATTCCAAGGAAAATGGTAAAAAAGATGACCTGTAACATGGCTGAATTATCAACCATTGCTTTCAGGGCATTATCTGGAACAATATCTACTAAAAATTGCAAAGGTCCTGAACCTTTTTGTTTAGAAGCTTCAGCTAATTTAGATTGCACATCCCCACTATTTGCATAGGTTTCTGTTAATCTACTAATCGTTTCCTCAGAAATTCCATTTCCAGGTTTTACTATATTTACCAGCAATAAACCGATTGTAATGGCAATTACAGTTGTACCAATATAAATTGACATGGTTTTTAATCCAATATTTTTGAACTTCGAAATGTCTTTCAAGTCAGAAATTCCTTTTACTAAAGAAGCAAGAATTAAAGGAATTGCTATGAGTTTTAGTAATTTTACAAAAATAGTTCCAAAAGGATTGATCCAATTGGCAACAAAAGTAGCTCCACCATCAAGCGTTGTCATTCCCAATCCAAAAAGGATTCCTACAATCATTCCAATTAAAATCTTCCAGTGCAATGCTAGTTTTTTCATGTGTTTTGGTAAAAAATTAAGAGTCTGAAAGGTAGAAAAATAATTAGAAAATACAGAAATTTTCTACATTTTATTATGAAATTACTAATGAATATCTATAATAAAAAAAAATTTCTTTAAAATTTATGAAACCTGAACAGTTTTTAAAAATAGAATAATGTGTAATCTTTTAGGAATACTAATTTTAGAAACTTAAACTCTTATTTTATAACAAGACTTATACACTTCTTCATATACAGGCAAGATATTTTGAATAGAGAATTTCTTTGCGTGTTCGTATGCATTCGCTTTAAAAAGTGCTAAGGTTTCATCATCTTTTAAAATAGAAATCGCATTTTTTGCCATGTCTTCAACATCCGCTAAATCACTTAAATACCCTGTTTTTCCATGGATATTTACTTCTGGCAAACCTCCAGTATTTGTAGAAATTACAGGCGTTCTTGCAGCCATTGCTTCTAAAGCTGCCAAACCAAAACTTTCGGTTTGTGAGGGTAATAAAAACAAATCAGAATAACATAAAATTTTGGTGACCTCTGTACTGTTTCCTAAGAAATATACACTGTCTTTTATCTTTAGCTTTTTTGTTAGCGCTTCAGCTTTTGCTCTATCTGGGCCTTCACCAACTAACAATAGCTTTGAGGGAATTACTTTTTGAACTTCATAGAAAATTTTAATAACATCTTCTATTCTTTTTACTTTTCTGAAATTACTGATGTGAGTTAAAATACGCTCTTCAGGTTTTGCTAAAGCAATCCTGTTGCAATCATCCTCTTGTGCTTTTTCGTATTTTTTGATATCAATAAAATTATAAATTACCTGAATTTCTTTGTTTACATGAAATAATTCATTGGTAGTTTCTTTTAAATTATTTGAAACAGCAGTTACCACATCAGAATGATTGATGCTAAATTCAACAGCAGCTTTATAGGTTGGATGACTACCCACTAAAGTGATATCAGTTCCATGCAAGGTAGTAACTACTTTGATATTGATTCCTTTTTCCAACAACATTTGTTTAGCCATATAGGCTGCATACGCATGAGGAATTGCATAGTGAACATGCAACACGTCTAATTGATATTTTTTAACCACTTCAACCATTCTACTAGACAGTGCTAATTCATAAGGTTGATATTGAAACAAGGGATATTCTTCAATCAATACTTGATGAAAATGTAATTTGTGTGATAAAAAATCCAAACGAACTGGTTGATTGTATGTGATAAAATGTACTTCATGACCATTGTCTGCTAAAGCCATTCCTAATTCTGTTGCCACTACTCCACTTCCTCCAAATGTTGGATAACAAACAATACCTATTTTCATTTTTTTGATTGATTTTTTTATGCGCAATTTATACGTCGTAAAGATAAAGGTAATCTAACGGTTTCATTCTTAATAAAAACAAAAAAACCTACAAAAATAATTTGTAGGTTTTTTTAATACATTATAATGAGGTAATTAATAATCTCCTAAAGTTGCAGGATTTTGAGCTAATGCACTTTCTAATTGTGCATCATTTGGCGCTTTTCCATGCCAGGCATGTGTGTGCATCATAAAATCAACACCATTTCCCATTTCAGTATATAACAAAACACAAACTGGTTTTCCTTTTCCTGTTAATGATTTTGCAGTTGCAAGACCAGCTAAAATTGCTTCAATATCATTCCCTTCTTCTACTTCTAAAACATCCCAACCAAAAGCCTCAAATTTTGCTTTTAAACTTCCCATTGGCAATACTTCATCAGTAGATCCATCAATTTGTTTTCCATTCACATCAATAGTGGCAATAATATTATCTACTTTTTTTGCGGATGCATACATGATTGCTTCCCAGTTTTGACCTTCTTGTAATTCGCCATCACCATGCAATGTATACACTAATTTTGAATCGTTATTCAGTTTTTTTGCCTGAGCAGCACCTAACGCAACTGACAAACCTTGCCCTAAAGAACCTGACGCAATTCTGATTCCTGGTAAACCTTCATGAGTTGTTGGGTGTCCTTGTAAACGAGAATCTATATGTCTAAAGGTAGCCAATTCAGATACTGGAAAAAATCCACTGTGTGCTAAAACACTATAATAAACAGGTGAAATATGTCCGTTTGAAAGGAAAAAAACATCTTCATTGATACCATCCATAGAGAAATCTGTGGAATAATCCATCACTTCTTGATATAAGCAAGTGAAAAATTCGGCACATCCTAATGAACCTCCTGGATGTCCTGAGTTTACGGCATGTACCATACGTAAAATATCTCTACGAACTTGTTGAGTAAAATCTTGTAATTGTTGAGTTGTTGGCATTGTAGTTTTTTAAGTGCTACAAAAATACAAAAGTGACCTAATTAAATCGTCAATTTCTGATAATTTATTAGCAATTTATGAACAGTAACATTAGGTTTTTTGTTTTTGCTTTTTGGCAGCAGGAAACAAAACGTTATTCAAAATCAGTCTGTAACCAGGAGAATTAGGATGTAAATCCAATTCTGTTTTTGGATCTCCAACTCTGTGAGTATAATCTTCAGGATCATGACCTCCATAAAAAGTAAACAATCCTTTTCCTTTGGTTCCGTGAATATAACGTGCTTCTCTATTTACGGTATTTTCTCCCAAAATCAACACATTTGTTTTTATGGTATTTCTATCAAAAGAAGTGGTTTGTCCCATAAAGGCTTTTACCAAAACTGTGTGATTTTGAGTTAACATGGTTGGAATTGGATCCCATTTTGCGGAAAATTCAATCAAAGAAAAATAATCTGAAGTTTTAGGAATAGCACGTTTATTTGTCATATCTATAGACGAAAACTCATACACATTTGGGTTTCTTTCTAATACAAAATCCTTAAAAGCAAAAGTTTTTTCAAAATCAATTTTTGATTGATAATTGATGTCTGTTGCGTCACCATCAAACATGGCTTCAGCAATATCAACACCTTCAGCAGCCAAAGCAATGTCAAAACTATCTGTTGCAGAGCACATTGCAAACATAAATCCACCACCTATAACATAATCTCTTATTTTTTTTGAAACTGCTAATTTTTCTTCGGAAACTTTAGCGAAACCCAATTCTTTTGCTAATTTTTCAGCTTCCTGTTTTTGCTTTACATACCAAGGTGCAGTTCTAAATGAACCATAAAATTTACCATATTGACCCGTAAAATCTTCGTGATGCAAATGCAACCATTCATATAAAAGGAGTTTGTCTTCTAAAATTTCTATATCATAAATTACATCAAAAGGAATTTCTGCATAGGTCAAAACCATCGTTACAGCGTCGTCCCAAGGCATTTTGTCTTTAGGTGAATAGACCGCGATTTTAGGAGCTTTTTCAAGAGTAACAGCTTCTTTATTTGAAGATGGTGAACCAATTTCTTCTAAAATAAGTTGAGATTTTGCATCAGAAATGATTTCATATGAAACGCCTCTGATTTTGCATTCATTTTCAATCGCTTTATTATTTTCAATCAAAAAAGCTCCTCCATCATGATTTAATAACCATTTGGCTTTCAGCCCATTTTGAAGCGAATAAAAAACAATTCCGTATGCTTTCAAGTGATTTTTTTGATTGTCATGGTTCATAGGCACATAAATAAATGAAGCCAAAATTGAGTTTGAAATCAACACTAAAAAGCAAAAAGCAAAAATATTTTTCATACGATATTAAAAAAATACACAATTAGCTGTAAGTAATTGTGTATTTATTTAGTTTTTTAAAAATTTAACTAAAAAGGCATATCCTCTTCGTCATCCCCAAAAGCTTCACTTGACTGGATTCGTTTATCAGGTGAGATATTTTCAAAAGGATTTGAATTCATACTCGATTGAAACTTAGAGCCAACGCCTTCCTCCAAATCAGAGAATTTTGCCAAATGCCCCGTGAATTTTAAACGGATATTATCCAAGCCACCATTTCTATGTTTTGCAACAATAAATTCACCTTGGCCTTCACAAGGAGAACGCTCATCATCATCCCATTCTGTCATTCCATAATATTCTGGTCTGTATATAAAGCTCACAATATCAGCATCTTGTTCAATTGCTCCAGATTCACGTAAGTCAGACAATAAAGGTCTTTTGCTTCCTGCACTTCTGGTTTCTACAGCACGTGATAGCTGGGAAAGTGCAATTACAGGAACTTCCAATTCTTTTGCTAATGCTTTTAAATTTCGAGAAATGGTAGAGATTTCTTGTTCTCTATTTCCAGGACCTTTGTTGTTATTTCCTCCAGCTGTCATCAATTGTAAATAATCAATAATGATGATTTTTACACCATGTTGCGATACCAATCTACGGGCTTTTGCGCGCAAATCGAAAATTGATAATGAAGGTGTATCATCAATATAAATTGGTGCATCTGACAAGCTTTTTACTTTATAATTTAGCAATTCCCAGTCATGTAACGCCAAATTTCCTTTACGTAATTTTTCTGATGGCAATCCAGTTTCTGAGGATATCATACGTGTAATCAACTGAACCGAAGACATTTCCAAAGAAAAAACAGCTACTCCATGATTAAAATCAATCGCCATATTTTTTGCCATCGAAATTACAAATGCCGTTTTTCCCATACCAGGTCTTGCTGCAATGATAATTAAATCTGATGGTTGCCAACCTGAAGTCAATGCATCTAATTTTGTAAATCCAGATGCCAAACCAGACATTCCTTCTTTGTTTCCAATCTCTTGAATTTTTTTCAAAGCTTGCTTTACTAACGAGCCTGCATCTTCTGAACTTTTCTTTAAATTTCCCTGTGTAACTTCAAATAATTTTGCTTCAGCACTGTCTAGCAAATCAAAAACATCCGAAGTTTCATCATAGGAACTTTCTATAATTTCTGATGAAATAGAGATTAATTTTCGTTGAATGTATTTTTGAAGAATGATACGTGCGTGGAATTCAATATGCGCTGAAGAAGCGACTTTTTGCGTTAAGCGAATCAAATAGAAATCGCCTCCTGCTAAGTCTAATTTTCCTTTCTTTTTTAATAAACTGGAAACTGTCAGTAAATCAATAGGTTGTGAATTTTGGAACAATTCATAAATCGCGGCATAAATTTCTTGATGTCTAATTTCATAAAAAGCATCTGAATGTAAAATATCAATGACATCATCAATTCCTTTTTTATCAATCATCATTGCTCCTAAAACAGCTTCTTCTAAATCAATCGCTTGTGGTGGTATTTTCCCTTTTTCGAGACTGATAACTCTACTTTTATCTGTTTTTTTCTCTATGAGTGCATTCGTATTTTCCATGAAACAAATGTAATTTTTTTAGTTTTTAAAGTCCTGATTTTTTTTGTTTAATTTCTAAACAATTCTTAAAAAAAAATGTTATTAAGTTGTTAATAACTCTTTAACTTGATGTTCTATTTCCTACATTTACAACCATGAAATGGAATAAAAAACACCTTTTTTTAGCGGCTTTATTGCCAATTCAGTTTTTATTGGTGCAACTTGCTTCTAAGTTTCCAATTTTCATTGAAAACTACTATTCTACTGGGATTTATGAAAGTATTTCTAAATTTTTAAGAATACTATTTGGTTGGATTCCATTTTCAATTGGGGATGTTTTATTGTTTATTTTAGGTTTTATATTCATTCGATTTTTGGTGCGATTAGTTAAAACTAGTTTTCATTTTTTTTTGCATAAAATACTTCATTTCTTAGCAATAATTTCAACGTTATATGCTTGTTTTTATCTTTTTTGGGGATTGAATTATTACAGAAATCCGCTTTCTGAAAACTTAGGTTTTGACCAAAAAAAATACACTACACAAACTTTGTTCAACATCACAAAAAATATCATCCAACAATTGAATGAAACTCAAATAAAGATCACAAAAAATGATTCTATTAAAGTCAAAAGCCCATACAATCAGCAAGAAATGTATACAATTGCAATTAAAAGTTATGAGCAATTGGCAAATAAATACCCTCAATTTTCGTATCATTTTCCATCCATAAAAAGTTCTTTGATGAGTTTGCCGCAATCGTATAATGGAACTTCAGGGTATTTCAATCCTTTGACTGGAGAAGCACAAGTAAATGCAAAAATTCCGAAAACTAGTTATCCAACAACTACGTGTCATGAAATGGCGCATCAATTAGGGTTTGCAGCCGAAAATGAAGCCAATTTTATTGGTTTTTTAGCCGCAAATTATAGTGAAGACATTTATTTTATATATGCAAGTTATAGAATGTCTTTTGGATATTGTATTTCTGAATTACGAAAAAGAGATCCTGAAAAATATACTGTGTTGATGAAAACCGTAAACGTTGGGATTTTAAAAGATTTTAAAGAAAGTTATGATTTTTGGGAACAATATCAAAACCCATTTGAACCATTTATCAAAAAGGGATATGACGCTTACTTGAAAGCAAATAACCAACAAAAAGGAGTTGCTTCATATAATTATGTGGTTGATTTATTGATTTCTTATTTTGAAGAAAATGGTTTTAAAAATTCGAATTAAATTGAATCAAAAAATTTCGTACGAACATAGTTTTCTTAAAATTATGTTAAAGTGAATTTAAATTAGTTCAATACAAAATCAAGTCAATAAATTTAGAACCTATTCAAAATAATTCAAACTTTTATGAGAAAACTACTATTTGTACTCTTTTTCCTGTCGATTTCTTTGGCAAACGCCCAAGATTATTTTCCGACAAATTCAGGAGTAAAAACAACCAAAAGCATTTTAGTTGCTTTTACAAATGCGACCATTTATGTGACGCCAGAAAACATCATTCAAAAAGGGACTTTGTTGGTGAAGGATGGAAAAGTTGCTGACGTTGGAAAATCTGTAAAAATTCCTGAGGGAACAAAAATTATAGATTTGGACGGCAAAATGATTTATCCATCATTTATTGATATTTATTCCGATTTTGGAATTGCAAAACCCAAAAGGAATCTTTCTGAATCAAGATCTTCTCAATATGAAGCTGAAAGAGACGGTTATTACTGGAATGATCACATTCGTCCTGAAACCAATCCAATTGGCGATTTTAAGTTCGATAACAAAAAAGCAACTGAACTTTTAAATGCTGGATTTGGAGCAGTAAATACACATTTACATGACGGAATTATTCGCGGAAATGGTTTATTGGTGGCATTGAATCCTAATACTACCAATGCTTACCGAATTTTAGATACCAAATCAGCACAGTTTTTATCATTCAATAAAAGTGTACAATCAAGACAATCTTATCCAGCTTCAAGAATGGGTGCAATGGCTTTGTTGCGTCAAGTGTATTTGGATGCAGATTGGTATGCCAAAGGAAATATGAAAAATAAAGATTTGGCTTTAGAGGCGCTGAACAAAAATAAAAATTTGGTTCAAATTTTTGAAACTGACAATCATTTAGACGCTGTAAGAGCAGATAAAGTGGGTGATGAATTCGGAATTCAATATACTATTTTAGGTTCAGGAGATGAATTTGAGAGAATCAATGATATCAAAAAAACCAATGCAACTTTCATCATTCCTATTGATTTTACAAATCCTTATGATGTGTCAAATCCTTTATTGGCTGAACAAATTTCTTTAAGAGACATGCGTAAATGGAATCAAGATCCTTCAAATTTATCAGTTCTAGAAAAAAATGGGGTGCCATTTGCGTTGACAACTTACAAATTGAAATCCGCTGAAACGTTTCATAAAAATTTACAAAAAGCCATTGAATATGGTTTTGATAAAAAAACGGCTCTGGCTTCCTTGACTTCAATTCCTGCTACAATTATTGGAAATGCAAGTATTGGAAATTTAAATAAAGGAAGTTTTGCAAACTTTATCATTACTTCTGGAGATGTTTTTGACGCTTCCTCAACCATTTATGAAAATTGGGTTCTAGGAGAACAAAATATCATTAATGATATGAATATCAAAGATATAACAGGTGATTACATGTTATCTGTAAATGGAAAAAATTACGATTTAACCATTTCAGGAAAAGGCACTAAACAAGCTGGTACTATCAAATTGGATGACAAAAAAATCACTTCAAAATTCTCATTCCAAAATGATTGGGTTGAAATTACGCTTGATGACGAAGGTTATACACGTTTGATGGGAAAAATTATCAATGCAGCTAATGTCATGGAAGGAAGCGCTTTTGATACACAAGGAGTTAAAACTTCCTGGTCTGCTAGTAAAAAAGTAGCCAAAGAAGTTACTGAAAAGAAAGATGAAAAATCAACTGACAAAGAAATTTTGGTGATGCCTGTAAGCTTTCCAAATGTTGGATTTGGAAATTATGTACAACCAAAAACAGAGACTATTCTTATTAAAAACACCACAGTTTGGACAAGTGAAGATACAGGAATTTTAGAAAATACAGACGTTTTATTAAAAGATGGTAAAATTGCTAAAATTGGCAAAAACCTTTCTACAAAAGGTGTTGTAGAAATTGATGGTACAGGCAAACATTTAACAGCAGGAATCATTGACGAACACTCGCATATTGCGACATCAGCCGTAAATGAAGGTGCACACAATTCCTCAGCAGAAGTAACTATAGAGGATGTTGTTGATCCAACAGATATCAATATTTATAGAAACATTTCAGGAGGCACAACTACTGCTCAAATATTGCATGGATCTGCAAATCCAATTGGAGGACGTTCAGCTATTTTAAAATTGAAATGGGGAGAAAATGCTGAAAATATGATGTATAACAATTCTCCAAAATTCATCAAATTTGCTTTGGGAGAAAATGTAAAACAATCTAGAAGCACCAATGGAACTCGTTTTCCACAATCAAGAATGGGAGTTGAACAGGTTTTTATTGACTATTTTACAAGAGCCAAAGAATATGAAACGTTGAAAAAAAGTGGTCAACCTTTCAGAAAAGATATTGAAATGGAGACTTTATTAGAAATTTTAAACGGCGAACGTTTTATTTCTTGCCATTCATATGTACAATCAGAAATCAATATGTTGATGAAAGTGGCTGACAAATTCAATTTTACCATCAATACATTTACGCATATTTTAGAAGGGTATAAAGTGGCAGATAAAATGGCAAAACATGGTGTTGGAGGTTCTACTTTTTCAGATTGGTGGGCTTATAAATACGAAGTTTTAGACGCAATTCCATACAATGCAGCCATCATGCATAATGCAGGTGTAACAGTTGCTATCAATTCTGATGATCGAGAAATGTCAAGAAGATTGAACCAAGAAGCTGCAAAAACAGTAAAATATGGTGGAATGTCAGAATTGGAAGCTTGGAAAATGGTGACTATAAATCCTGCTAAATTGTTACATATTGACGATAAAGTTGGAAGTATCAAAGAGGGTAAAGAAGCAGACGTGGTGTTGTGGAATAATCATCCAATGTCAATTTATGCAAAAGTTGAAAAAACAATTATCGACGGAAAAGTATTTTTTGATGTAAATGATGATTTGCAAAAACGTCAAGCAATTAAAGAAGAAAAAAGCAAATTGATCAATATGATGTTGAAAGAAAAAATGGGTGGTGCAAAAACACAAGTCCCCGTGAAAAGAGAAGATCGTAACTTTCACTGTGATACATTAGAAGAAACTAAAAGCTAAAAAAAATATGAAAAATATACTAAAAATCGTACTGTTTTTTGCTTTTGTAGGAAGCATAGTTGCACAACAAACACCTGCATCAAAACAAACAACAGCCATTACAATTGAAGGTGCAACAGCACACTTAGGAAATGGACAAGTAATTGAAAACTCGTTGATTATGTTTGTTGATGGCAAAATCACTTTTGTAGGAAGCGCCATGATGAAAATTGCGCGAATGGGAACAATTATAAAAGCAGAAGGAAAACACATTTATCCAGGATTTATAGCGTTAGATACTACTTTGGGTTTGGTAGAAATTGATGCTGTAAAAGCTAGTGATGATGAAAGCGAAATTGGGATCATGAACCCACATGTTCGAAGTTTAATTGCTTATAATGCTGAAAGTAAATTGGTTGAATCTATGAGACCAAATGGCGTTTTAATGGCGCAAATTGTCCCTAAAGGAGGAACAATTTCTGGAACTTCATCAATTGTGCAATTAGATGCTTGGAATTGGGAAGATGCTACCATCAAAACAGATGATGCTATTCACCTGAATTGGCCAGGAAGTTTTACTAGTGGCAGATGGTGGTTGGGAGAAGATCCTGCTTTGAAGCCAAACGCAGAGTATCCAAAAAATGTGGAGAAAATCAATTCATTTTTTACTGATGCAAAACAATACTTAGCATCAAAATCTGATAAAAAACACTTACCATTTGCAGCAACAAAAGGGTTATTTGATGGTTCTCAAAAATTGTTTATTCATGTAAATGGCGAAAAAGAAATTACAGATGCAATCACATTGAGTAAAGAATTAGGCATCAATAATTTGGTAATTGTTCGTGGTGAAGGTGCTGAAAAAGTAACAGATTTGTTAGTAAAAAATAACATTCCTGTAATTTTAAACAGGCCTCACAGAAATCCAAATAATGAAGATGATGCCTATGATGATACCTATACTATTGCAAAAACTTTACAAGATAAAGGTGTTTTGGTTGGATTAGGAATGGAAGGTCAAATGGACAGAATGAACACTAGAAATTTGCCTTTTTATGCAGGAACTTTTGCAGCTTTTGGTTTGGAAAAAGAAAAAGCGGTTCAATTAATTACTGGTGATGCTGCAAAAATTTTAGGAATTGATTCGTTTGCTGGAACTTTAGAAGTTGGAAAAGATGCCACTTTATTCATTTCTGAGGGTGATGCGTTGGATATGAGAACAAATATTATTTCAGAAGCATTTATTCAAGGCCGAAAAATCAGTTTGGAAAGTCACCAAACAACACTTTGGAAAAGGTATTCAAACAAATATAAAGCTGAATAACTAAAAAGTAAATTTAAAAAAAGCCCTGAATTCAGGGCTTTTTTTTGTTTGTGAAAATTATAAAAACACTGTAATTTTAAATCTTCAAAAAAAGTATCTTTGCGATAATGAAACAAATAAACAGCATTCAAAATCCATTCATAAAAAACCTTTTCAAACTTCAAGAAAAAGCTCGAGAACGCAAAAATCAAGGACTATTTTTAATTGAAGGAAAAAGAGAAATTGAACTTGCTTTAAAAGGAAATTATGAAATCACTTCACTCCTATTTTTAGCTAATAAAATTAATGAGAATTTTCTTGCTGATTTCCCAGCTGCTGAATTGATTGAAATTTCACAAGAAATTTATCACAAACTGGCTTATAGATCTTCAACTGAAGGAATCATTGCCATTGCAAAAACAAAAAGCTTAGCACTATCTGAAATAACTATTCCTAAAAATTCCTTGATTTTAGTTGCTGAAGGAATTGAAAAACCTGGTAATATTGGCGCAATTTTACGCACTGCAGATGCCGCAAATATTGATGCTGTTTTGATTGCTGATGCTAAAAGTGATCTATACAACCCAAATATCATTCGTTCAAGTGTGGGTTGCGTTTTTACCAATCAAATTGCAATAGGAACTTCTGAAGAAATTATTGCTTTTTTAAAAGAAAATAACATTCAAATTTTTGCAGCCACTTTGCAAAATTCAAATGAATATTATAAAGAAAATTATATAAAATCATCTGCCATTGTTGTTGGTACAGAAGATACAGGCTTAACTGAAATTTGGCGAACAAACGCTACTCAAAATATCAATATTCCTATGCAAGGACAAATTGATTCTATAAACGTTTCTGTTGCTGCAGCCATCATTTTATTTGAGGCGAAAAGACAAAGAAATTTCAATTAACTTTATGAACCAGACTAATTTATTTTACACAATCATCAGTATTTTACTTTTTGATTTTTTGTTTTATTCCTATCTGACTTTTTTAAATAACAAACGTTTTGATGATAAAATTCCCGAAAAATTAGCAGATGTTTATGATGAAGAAGCTTATAAAAAATCACAGGCTTATAAAAAAGAAAATGCGAAGTTTTCAACAATAACCTCTTTATTTTCAATGAGTGTGACAATGCTATTTTTCTTTTTAGCAGGATTTAAATTTGTAGATGATTTGGCAAGAAATTTTACAAATAACCCCATTTTAGTGGCTTTGCTTTTTTTCGGAATCATTCTGTTGGGCTCAGATATTTTAACAACTCCTTTCTCCTATTACCAAACATTTGTGATTGAAGAAAAGTTCGGATTTAACAAATCAACCAAAAAAATATTTTGGACAGACAAACTAAAAGGTTGGTTAATGAGCATCATTTTAGGTGGTGGAATTTTATCAATTATTATGCTGTTTTATCAATATTCTGGTGCTGATTTTTGGATATACACTTGGGTTTTGATTGCTGTATTTACTGTTTTTATGAATCTTTTTTATGCCAAATTGATTGTTCCGATTTTTAACAAACAAACTCCATTAGGAGAAGGTGAATTGAAAACTGCCATTGAAAATTATGCTCAAAAAGTCGGTTTTACCTTACAAAATATCTTTGTCATTGATGGTTCAAAACGCTCCACTAAAGCAAATGCATATTTTTCTGGATTTGGATCTCAAAAAAGAATTACCTTATATGACACTCTGATCAATGATTTAGAAACTGAAGAAATTGTAGCTGTTTTAGCGCATGAAGTTGGTCACTACAAACGTAAACACATCATTTTCAATTTGATTGTTTCGCTACTTTTAACAGGATTTATGCTCTATTTAGTATCACTTTTTATTAGTTCTCCCCTATTGTCAAGTGCATTGAGTGTTTCCATTCCAAGTTTTCATATTGGCTTGATTGCTTTCGGAATTTTGTATTCACCAATTTCAGAAATCACAGGATTATTTATGAATTATGTGTCAAGAAAATTTGAATATCAAGCAGATGATTATGCAAAAAACACTTTTGATGGACGCTATTTGGTTTCATCACTCAAAAAATTATCAAAAAATAGTTTGAGCAATTTAACGCCTCATCCTGCCTATGTTTTTGTGCAGTATTCACACCCTACATTGTTGCAACGAATTGAAAATTTAGAATCCTAATTGTTGTATATTACGATTCAAATTTGTAATTTCACTATTGATTCAAAAAAAATCAATTTATGCAAGCATTGCAATATACAGCAACCTTAGAAGAAGAAAATAAAGAAATTGCAAATCGATACAAAGATTTGTTAAAAGGTACTTATGAGGTCTTGTCAAAAGAGGATAAAGAACTGATTCGGAAAGCCTTTGACATTGCTGTTGATGCACATTCTAAACAACGCAGAAAAACAGGGGAGCCTTATATTTTTCATCCAATTTCAGTTGCCAAAATCGTTGCGAAAGAAATTGGTTTGGGAGCAGTTTCTATAGCTGCTGCTTTGCTGCATGATGTTGTAGAAGACACACATTATACACTTCATGATATTGAACAACAATTTGGCGAAACCATAGCCAAAATTGTGAATGGTTTGACTAAAATTTCAAAATTAAACAAAGAGCAAGACGCTTCAATTCAGGCAGAAAATTTCAGAAAAATGCTCTTGACATTGAATGATGATGTACGTGTTATTTTGATAAAAATTGCTGATAGATTGCACAATATGCAAACCATGAATGCAATGCCAGAGGACAAACAACTAAAGATTGCCTCAGAAACTTTATACATTTATGCACCTTTGGCGCATAGATTGGGTTTGTATAACATCAAAACTGAATTGGAAGATTTAGGTTTAAAATACACAGAAACAGAAGTTTACAATGGTATTGTTTCTAAAATTAAGGAAAGTAAAGAAGAACAGCAAAACTATTTAGAACGTTTTACTGATACACTAAAAAAAGGATTAGACAAAGAAAATTTTTCCTATGAAATAAAAGGTCGTTTCAAATCCATTTTTTCTATCAGAAGAAAAATGATGAAACAAAATGTGGCTTTTGAGGAAGTGTACGATAAATTTGCTATCAGAATTATTTTCAAACCAGCTACTGAAGATGAAAAATTTGAAGCTTGGAAAATCTATTCAATCGTTACAGATTATTTCAAACCAAATCCTTCTCGTTTGCGAGATTGGATTTCTCAACCAAAAACCACAGGTTATGAAGCACTTCATATCACTGTAATTGGTCCTGATGCTCAATGGGTTGAAGTTCAAATTCGTTCAGAAAGAATGAATGAGATTGCAGAAAAAGGCTACGCTGCTCATTTTAAATACAAACAGGGTTCAGATCACGAAAGTGGTTTAGAAAATTGGCTAAATAAACTAAAAGAATCTCTAGAAAATCAGAATTTGAATGCAGTTGATTTTGTAGAAGAATTTAAATTGAATTTATATTCGAAAGAAATTTATGTTTTTACGCCAAAAGGTGAATTAAAATCTTTGCCAAAAGACGCTACAGCACTCGATTTTGCATTTTCTATCCACACAGATATTGGTTTAAAATGTAGGGGTGCAAAAGTCAATGGAAAATTAGTTCCCTTGAGCCACACACTAAATAGTGGTGATCAAATTGAAGTGATTACAACAAATATTATCAAACCAAATGTTCGTTGGTTAGATTTTGTCATTACTGCAAGGGCAAAAACAAAAATTCGTGTTGCTTTAAAAGATGAAGAAAAGAAAATTGCTGAAGAAGGAAAAGCAACACTTTTAAGAAAATTACGCCACTTAAAAATTTCTTTTAACGAAAAGACAATTAATGAGTTAGTGAATTATTTTAAACTGCGAACAAGTTTTGATTTATTCTACAGATTCGGTAATGGTGCCATTGATAATACTCAATTAAAAGCATTTATTAGTCAGAGAAATAGTACGTTTTTAAACTTTTTTAAATCTAAATTACGAAGAAGCTCCCATACAATACATAAGGATTTTATTGAAGATTCTGATGAAGTTACTGAAAAATTTGATGCACTCGTTTTTGGAAAAGAGGAAGAAAAATTAGATTACAAACTCTCTAAATGTTGCAATCCAATTCCTGGAGAGAAAGTTTTTGGTTTTTTAACCATTAATGATGGCATCAAAGTGCACAAAATAAATTGTCCAAATGCTATTTCGTTGCAGTCAAATTATGCGTATCGAATCATTGCAGCTAAATGGATTGACTCTACCAAACAAGATTTCAATGTTGTTTTACAAATTAATGGAATTGATAAAGCAGGAATCGTAAACAATGTTACTAGAGTAATAGCTAATAACTTAGGTGTTTTTATTAACAACATCAATATTGCTGGAAAAGAAGGCGTTTTTAGCGGAAAAATCTCACTTAGTGTTAAAAATAGCACACAGTTAAACAAACTTATCAAAAGTTTGCAAAAAGTTGAAGGGGTTAAAAATGTTAAACGTGTTAATAGAATGTAGATATCATTCTTATAAAAATTGATTTTTATTAAGAAATTACTGTAAATTTGTCATTTAAATTTTGAAAATCATGAGTAATTCTTTTGAAAATCAAGAAGTCGTTAAGAAAGTTTTTACCTCATACTTAGAAGAAAAAAAACATCGAAAAACGCCAGAACGTTACGCTATACTTCAAGAAATTTATAATGCTGATGAGCATTTTGATATAGAATCTTTGTATATCAAAATGAAAAATAAAAATTATAGGGTGAGTAGAGCAACACTTTACAATACTATTGATTTATTATTAGAATGTAACTTGGTTCGAAAACATCAATTTGATGGACAATCCATGGCCAGATATGAAAAAAGTTATTTTGATAAAAATCATGATCACGTAATTTTTACAGATACTGGTGAGGTAAAAGAATTTTGCGATCCAAGAATTCAAGTCATCAAAAAAACAATTGAAGAAATTTTTGACATCGATATTCAAAATCATTCTCTTTATTTTTACGGAACAAAAAAGAAACATTCTTAAAATATTAAAAACAAATTAACACAACTAATGGCAGTAGATTTATTACTAGGATTGCAATGGGGAGATGAAGGAAAAGGTAAAATTGTAGATGTTTTAACACAAAACTACGATATTATTGCGCGTTTTCAAGGAGGACCTAATGCAGGACACACCTTAATTTTTGACGGATTTAAACATGTGTTACATACAATTCCTTCAGGAATTTTTCACAAAACAGCCATGAATGTTGTTGGAAATGGCGTTGTTATTGATCCTGTAATTTTTAAAAGAGAATTAGAAAATTTAGACAAACACAACATAGATTATTCTTCCAAGTTATTAATTTCTAGAAAAGCACATTTAATATTACCCACTCATAGATTGTTGGATGCTGCTTCAGAAACCGCCAAAGGAAAAGCCAAAATCGGGTCTACTTTAAAAGGCATTGGCCCTACTTATATGGACAAAACCGGTAGAAATGGCATGCGTGTTGGAGATTTGGAATTGGAAAATTGGAAAGAAAAATACGATGCTTTGACAGCAAAACACATCAGTATGTTGAATTATTTTGATGTACAGGTTGAGTATAATTTAACAGAATTGGAAGCTGAATTTTGCAAAGGAATTGACAAATTACGCACACTTGAATTTATTGATAGTGAAGAGTATTTTAGCAATGCCATGAAACAAGGTAAAACCATTTTGGCTGAAGGCGCTCAAGGCTCATTATTAGACATTGATTTTGGAACGTATCCTTTTGTAACTTCTTCAAATACCACAGCTGCAGGAGCTTGTACAGGTTTAGGAGTTGCTCCAAACAGAATAGGTGAAGTATATGGAATTTTCAAAGCTTACACAACACGCGTTGGTTCAGGCCCTTTTCCAACAGAATTATTTGATGAAGATGGTGCAACAATGGGAAGAGTTGGAAATGAATTTGGCGCAACAACAGGAAGACCAAGGCGTTGTGGTTGGCTAGATTTAATCGCCTTAAAATATGCAGTAGATATTAATGGCGTTACCCAATTAATGATGATGAAAGGCGATGTTTTATCGGGATTTGAAACCTTAAAAGTTGCCACTTCATATAATTATAAAGGAAAAGAAATTTCTCATTTGCCCTACAATATTGAACCTGAAAATGTATCTGTAAACTATACAGAATTTAAAGGTTGGAATGCTGATTTAACTAAAATGACAACAGCCGAGCAATTGCCTAAAAATTTGTTAGATTATATCGCTTTTATTGAAAAAGAAACAGGAGTTCCTGTAAAAATCGTATCTGTTGGTCCTGATAGAAAGCAAACAATTTTAATGTAAAATTTACATTTAAAATAAATAAAAGCATCCTTAAAAGGGATGCTTTTTTTATGAATTAATTATTTCTTCCCCCAAGCCCTAGAACTAGAAAAAAACTATTTACAAAGCCAAGGGTTTTTAAAAAATAACTTTTCATTATCAACTAGCGGATTTCTTTTCATTATTTTTGCCCCAAAATTATCACTTTGAAAAAACTTTTAGTATCATTTTTAATATTCTTCTCAGTTATTTCTTTTTCACAAGAAAAGAAAAAACTTACCTATAAAGCTGAAATACAGGAGGTAAATGATGAGAAATTTCCTGGAGCCAACATTTTGATTGGGAATGTAAAAATGATTCATGATGGGGTAGAATTGACTTGCCAGCAAGCTTTGTATTATCAAAAACAAAATTTTTTCAAAGCATTTGGAAATGTTTTTATCAAGCAAGGTGATACAATCACGCAAACTAGTGATTATGCTGATTATGATGCAAATTCAAAACAAACACTTTCTTGGGGAAAAGTTGTCCTGAAAGACCCAACAATGACTCTAACAACTGACACTTTACAGTTCGACAGAATCAATCAAAAGTTGTATTACAAAACAAACGGAACTATTAAAGATGCTACAAATACGCTAAAAAGTAGAGTTGGAAATTATTATTTAGAAACTAAAAAATTCATTGCAACAACTAGAGTGACTGTTGTAAACCCAGAGCATCACTTAGAAACCAATCATTTAGATTATTACACAGATACTGGTTTTGCTTATTTATTCGGACCCTCTACAATCACCAATCAAGAAAATAAAAATAAAATTTATTGTGAACGAGGATTTTACAATACCAAAAATGACATTTCTCATTTCTTAAAAAACGCCAAAATTTTTTTAAAAGAACGAACCATAGAAGGTGACAGTTTGTATTATGATAAAAAGAGAGGTTTTGCCTCTGCAACAAACAATATTCGTGTGATTGATACTGTAGAAAATTTTGTTTCTAAGGGAAATTATGCTGAGTTTTTCGAGAAAAAAGATTCGTTGTTCATTATCAAAAAAGCAGTTGCTATTTCGATTATTGAAAAAGATTCGATGTTTGTGCATGGTGATACACTTTTAGTGACTGGAAAACCAGACAAACGCATTATCAGAACCTATCATAATGTGAAAATTTTTAAATCGGATTTGCAAGGAAAGTGTGATTCAATTTATACTAATCAAGAAACTGGTTTTACAAAAATGTACAGAAATCCTGTGATTTGGTTAGAACAAAATCAAATTACAGGCGATTCTATTTTCTTGTTATCAAACAAAGAAACTAAAAAATTAGACTCTTTGAAAGTCTTTGATAATTCGTTTATTATTTCTAAAGATTCTCTCTCTAACAATGATTTTAATCAGATAAAGGGACGAAATATGTTGGGAAAATTTCAGAAAAACAAACTACGGATGTTGCATGTTTTGGGAAATGCAGAATCCGTCTATTATAACAGAAACGAACAATCTCAAATATTAGAAACTATAACTATTGAAATTTCTAGTAATATAGAATTTGTGCTTGATAATGGGGAGATTGAAACTATTAAATATATGACCAAATCCGATGGAAAAACCTATCCTCCATCGCATTTTCCTGATGATTTGCGAAAACTAAAAGGATTTGTTTGGCGCGAAGAAGAACAACCTAAAACAAAAGAAGAAATTTTTACTGATAAAGGTGAAAGAGATATAAGTCCAGTTAGAAAAGGTGTTCCACTCAAAAAAGGAGATAGACTTAATGAAAAAAACACTTCAAAAAAAGATAAAAACCCCGATTTAAAAAACAATTAGTCATTGAAATCAGATTTTTTTACATACCAAGCCCAAACTTCACCTCATCCTTTAGCAATTGAAATTTCTCATGCAAAAGGAAGCTACATTTATGGAACAGATGAAAAAAAATATCTAGATTTTGTTGCGGGAGTTTCTGCCAACAGTTTGGGTCATAATCATCCAAAAGTTACAGAAGCTATAAAAAATCAATTAGATGCCTATACGCATGTCATGGTTTATGGTGAATTTATTCAACAACCACAAGTTGATTTGTGCAAACAATTGGCTGCCACATTTCCAAATGAAGATACTGCTGTTTATATAACCAATTCAGGAACTGAAGCTACTGAAGGTGCATTAAAATTAGCAAAAAGAGTCACTAAAAGAGCAGAAATTATTGCAGCAAAACAATCGTATCATGGAAACACACAGGGTTCAATGAGTGTCTCTGGAGTAGAAAAACAAAATCAAGTATTCAGACCTTTGATTCCTGGAATTCGGTTTATTACTTTCAATGAAGAAGCTGAAATAGCTCATATTACTGAGCAAACTGCTGCAGTAATTCTAGAAACAATTCAAGGTGGAGCTGGTTTCATTCAACCAATAAATGGTTATTTTACAAAAGTAAAAAAGCGTTGTGAAGAAGTGGGTGCGTTGCTAATTTTAGATGAAATTCAAACCGGAATTGGAAGAACAGGTACTTTTTGGGGATTTGAAAATTACGATGTAATTCCTGATATCATTATTACAGGAAAAGGGTTGGGAGGAGGTATGCCAATAGGTGCTTTTATTGCTTCTTTTAAACACATGAGCCTATTAAAAGAAAATCCAAAATTGGGCCATATTTCCACATTTGCAGGACATCCAGTGATTGCAGCAGCTGCAAATGCTACCTTGAATGAAATTTTACATAGCAATATAATGGCAGATTGTTTGCGAAAAGAACAATTATTTCGAACTTATTTACAACATCCTGCTATTAAAGAAATCCGTGGAAAAGGATTGATGTTGATTGCTTTATTACAATCTCCTGAATTAGCTGCCAATGTCATTTATAAATGCCTAGATAAAGGCCTGATTTTATTCTTTTTGTTATTTGAAGGACGTGCTTTGAGAATTACTCCTCCCCTTACAATTTCTGATGAAGAAATTAAATTGGGTTGTGACATCATTTTAGAGACATTAAATGAAATTGTTTAAAATAAAAAACCTAATCTACTTTTTTACAAGTAATTAGGCTTTTTTATTTAAAGTAATTTTTAATTAATTTAGATTGCTATCTTCTGCTATAATTTGGCGCTTCTTTGGTAATTGCTACATCATGAGGATGACTTTCTACAATTCCACTTGCAGTGATTCTTACGAATTTTCCAGTCTGTTTTAAAGTTTCAATGTCTTTTGCACCACAATAACCCATTCCTGCACGCAAACCTCCTATAAACTGATGAATACTTTCAAATAAATCACCTTTGTAAGGAACTCGTCCAACAATTCCTTCAGGAACTAATTTCTTGATATCATCTTCTACATCCTGAAAATAACGATCTTTTGAACCTTGTCTCATGGCTTCAACAGAACCCATTCCTCTATAAGATTTAAATTTACGTCCTTCATAAATGATGGTTTCTCCTGGAGATTCTTTGGTTCCTGCTAATAATGAGCCTAACATTACTGAATCGGCACCTGCTGCAATTGCTTTAGGAATATCACCAGTATAACGAATTCCACCATCTGCAATTACAGGCACACCACTTCCTTTGATAGCAGCTGCTACTTCTAAAACAGCAGAAAACTGAGGAAATCCAACACCTGCAACCACTCTTGTAGTACAAATAGAACCTGGGCCAATTCCTACTTTTACAGCATCAGCACCTGCAGCAACCAAAAATTGTGCTGCTTCGGCAGTTGCAATATTTCCAACCACCACATCTAAATTTGGAAATTGTTTTTTTACCTCCATCAAAACTTTAGCAACACCAGCTGAATGTCCGTGAGCAGTATCAATCACAATAGCATCAACCCCAGCATTCACGAGAGCTTCAGTTCTTTGTAATGTGTCTACAGTAACTCCAACTGCTGCTGCGACCATCAATCTTCCGAAAGAATCTTTATTGGCAATTGGTTTTTGGGTTACTTTTGTGATGTCTCTAAAAGTAATCAATCCTTTTAAATGATAGTCTTTATCAACAATTAGTAACTTTTCGATTTTATTTTTTTGCAATATTTTTTCAGCATCTTTTAGCGAAGTTCCAACATCTGCAGTGATTAAATTTTCGTTTGTCATCACTTCAATAATCGGACGTTTATCATCGTGTTCAAAACGTAAATCTCTGTTGGTTACAATTCCTTTTAAAATGCCAAGTTCATCAACAATTGGAATTCCTCCAATACTATGCTCACGCATATTTGCTTTGGCATCAAAAACAGTTGCTGTTAAAGGCAATGTTACAGGGTCTAGAATCATTCCACTTTCTGCACGTTTTACTTTTCTAACTTCCAACGCTTGTTGTTCTATTGACATATTTTTATGCAATACTCCAATTCCTCCTTCTCTGGCCATGGCAATTGCCAATGCGGCCTCAGTAACTGTATCCATAGCTGCTGAAACGATAGGAACGTTGATGGTAATATTTCTAGTAAATTTTGTTTGAATGCTTACTTCTCTTGGTAATACTCCTGAAAAAGCAGGAACTAAAAGTACGTCATCGTAAGTTAAACCTTCGCCAAGAATTTTATTTTCGTGTGTCATGATGCAATTAAGATATAATTGCGTGCAAATTTACGATATATAATTTGTTTTGAAAGAATTGTAGGACTTTAATTTCGGTTGGTTTAAATTTATTAAGAAAAAATGCAATATCCTTATTTCTTTATCATTTTATTAATCAATAAATTGTATTTTTTATTTGAATTTATAGTTATTAACACAAATATTAATAGGTAGTATATCGTCAACAGAGGGAACTAAAACTAATTTTTGATATTTATTATTTGAAATTAGTTTTAAAACTCTCACCAGATTTGGAAAAGATTTAATAATTTTTAAACTCATATTAGTTCAAGTAACTTATTTGCTATCAAAAACTTCTGATTTTTTTTACTACATTAGTTTTTTGAAATACTTTTAATTTTTAAATAGTAGACAATAACACCATAAACAAAACTAAAACAGCATCTTATGAAAAACGGAATTTTAATTGTACTGGGATTTTTAACATTAAACACATTCTCTCAAAGCAACTTACTTTCTGAAAAAAGTGGAGATAAAACTAGAATTTCAGATTTCATTAAAATATCAATCAAAGAACAAAAAATCTCTAAAAATCCAGTAATTATTGTCGATGAAAAAGTAATACCTTCCAATGGATTGAGTACTTTTAGCTTTTCTGATGAAGAAATAGAAAGCATCAGTATTGTGTCAAAAGAACAAGCAATTCTAAACACCCTTTATGGTGATCAAAGTAAAAATGGTGTTATTATGATTGTTACCAAACAATTTCAAAAAACTCTTGATGAACTTGCATCTAAAGAAAAAGAAAATGATCATGAAAACGTACTGTATCTTTTAGATGGGAAAAAAATCACTAAAAAGGAACTTTCAAAAATTGAAACTTACAAAATTAAATCAGTAAACGTAATCAAAAAACCTTCAGAAATTGCAAAATACACTGCTGATTCTTATGATGGAGTGATTATAATTGATTTGAAAAAATAGTCACTTTTGCAATAATTTTTCAACAGAAATAAAACCTAAAGAAATAGCAAAAATTACAGACCATCAACTGTTGGTTGAATTTTAAAAAAATAAAGCCCTCTCCTATTTTTCACGCTTTTTTTATTGGCTTTATGATAGGCATTATCATATTTAGGAATGCCAAAAATTCAGGTGGTTTGGTTACTTTGATTTCAGTGTTTTTGATTTATGGTTTTAAAAAAAATCAAAAACATAAAAAACATTATCGGAATTATAAAAAAAAGGAATTTATTTGCGAATAGCTAAATAATAAAATTTCTTCTTTCATGAATTAATATTTTTATCTAATAATTTTAGAAATAAACTGATTTTATTAAAAAATCTTCACTGAAATTCAAAAAGGAAATATCGTTTATCAATCAAGATTTTACTACTTTTGAATCATGGAAAAACTGAATACTTTAGAAATCGAAGAACGATTAGCGCATTTGATTGATTGGGAATATTATGATGATGCTTTGCACACAGATTTTGAGTTTGATAATTTTAAAGATTGCATGTCAGCAATGAATAGAATTGCTTTTGAATGTGAAGCTTTGAATCATCATCCAGAATGGACAAATATTTACAATATGTTAGAGATTACTTTAACAACTCATGATGCTGGTGGTGTTACTGAACTAGACTTTCAATTGGCAACTATCATCAATGAAATTGTAGAAGTTGAAGAAATTGATGAAGAGGAATAATATGAAAAAATTCTGTTTAGTTATTGTTTTATTTTCTTTACTATCTGCCTGTGAAAAGGATGATTTTTGTACTCAAAATCCAATAACACCTAAATTGGTACTGCGCTTTTATGACGTTACCAATAAAACAGAACCCAAAGCTGTGGAATCATTGTATGTTTGGGCAACTGGCAAAGACAGTATTCTAGTGAATCAATCTTTAGATTCTATTTCCATACCATTAAACACTATTGCTACTGAAACCGTGTATAATTTTTCTAAAGGAGCTGTTATAAACCAGTTTACGATTACGTACACCACATCACAAATTTACGTTTCTCGTACTTGTGGATTTAAAGTGAATTTTAACGATGTTGTTTTCAACTCCAACAATACTTGGATCAAAGATATCAATGCCACAACAACAACTATTGATAACCAAAATGCAGCACATGTTCAGATATTTCATTAGCCTTTTTGCATTGTTTGTGATAGTTGAAAGTTTTTCACAAACACAAAAAATAGATACTCAAAACTCAAAGAATGATTCGCTTGTTTACAAATCTCCTTTTGGAATACGCATTGGAATTGACATTAGTAAACCCATAAAATCAGCTGTTACTGGTAGTTATAGTGGACTGGAATTTGTAGGAGATTACAGAGTATCAAATCGTATGTTTATTGCGGCTGAAATTGGTTTTGAAGAAGAAATCACTCAAGAAGATTATACCAATTCTACTGCAAAAGGGACTTATATAAGAGCAGGTTTCAACTATAATGCATATGAAAATTGGTTGGACATGAACAACGAAATTTTTCTTGGAATGCGTTATGGATTGAGCTTTTTTGAGCAAAAACTCAACAGTTACACACCCAATGTAAACACTATTTATTTCCCTTCAAATCCTATTTATCCAGTAAATGAAACTGCCAATATAAATGCACATTGGACTGAATTCATGGTCGGGTTTAAAGTAGAAACATTGAAAAA
>Ga0102830_1000136_pt1 | contig 35455 bp, 28 predicted proteins | sample ColrivemetaGS703_FD_84511 | JGI IMG/M metagenome (GOLD analysis project Ga0102830, IMG submission 84511) | Estuarine microbial communities from the Columbia River estuary - Freshwater metaG S.703 | ecosystem: Environmental > Aquatic > Marine > Intertidal zone > Estuary | place: USA: Columbia...
CACTATAAGTGATATTATCAATTGTAGAGAAAACGTATATATAAAAAATGAGAAAATGAAAGAACATATAATAAGAAATCCATTAGATACACATTGTGATACACATTGTGATCTATCGTGGGAAAAAATTAATAAATCTAGTTCTTTATTATTAAAACAGAGTACGAAAAATTTTTTTAATTGGATATTTTATAGAAAATAAGATTTTTTTTTTGTTTCGTTAATATATAAAATATGGGGCAAGGACAATCAGGACCAATGGGACCAGAAGGTCCAGAAGGACCAGAAGGACCAAGAGGTTTTCAGGGGCCTAAAGGTGATACAGGTCCAATGGGACCTCAGGGTCTTCCAGGAAAAGATGGAATAGATGGGAAAGATGGAGCAAGTGATCCAGAAGAAATTGCTGGTAAATTATCAATTAATAATGCTTTTATGACGTCTTTAGGATCAAATATTGCAAAAAGCTCCACTGAATTATCAAATAGTGTTGCTACTTATATAGGAACAAATGAGAGTATTAGAAGTCAGATAGTAGGTGCCCTTCAAGGTAGACAAGACTTTTTAAATAAAGTAGCTGATACATTAACTACAAATAACACTTATAAATCAAGAATAACTGGACCGGCAGGTACTATAGCTGATATAGCTAGTCTTGAAAATACATTAAGACCAAGATCATTATGGTGCGCAGATGGAGAATTGTGTACAATTTCTAACAAAAAATGGGATGGTACAACAACTAAAACAGATGATAAAGTAGGTATTAGTTTACCAGCAAATGGACGAATATATTCACCAGGAAGAATTCATATTCACGGTGAGGAATTAGTATATATATTGAATAAGAATGGTGTTATTATAGGTAAAGAATGGGGTGGTAATGGTAATTTTAATGTACAAGGTAAATTGGATGTTGGAGGTATGGATATCAAGGCAGAAATAGAAGAATTAAAAAAGAAGACTCAAAATTTAAATACATCTGGTAACTTCCCTAATACAATTACTTTAGGACAATATCAAATAGAAAGTAGTTGGTGGGATGGTGATAATGCTGCATTGATTTTTAGAAAACATCTAGGAAATACCAAAGGTGACAAATTTGTTCTATATACCGATGGTAAAGTAGAAGCTGTGGATAATTTTTATAGTAGAAAATGGAGTAAATGGTTATAAATTATAAAAGATTAATTTTGAATATATTAGATAAAATGAATATAATGATATTATTTATATTCATTTATTAGGTTAATTATGAAATTTTTTTTTCTTTTTGAATATTATAAAAACAATAAAAAATGGGTGGTGGACTTATGCAATTAGTAGCTTATGGCGCTTAATTCTTGGGCGAGAATAGTCAGCTACTCTAAGAGTTCCATATTAACTTTTAGAGGAAAATAGTATAATAATATGGGTGTAATCAATTTCGATTACATTATATAACTGGCTAGTAAAAATGACTTTTTAAAGTTATTTTTGCGAAACTTTCAAATTGCGGGAACCTCCTTAGAGCCTTAACTACCATTCTTATATAGTGATATATAAGAAGACCACGGTTAATAGCCGTATGTGACTTTAGTCACCGTTGTGTTGTAAAAATGCATCGCCAATGGTAATAATGTTAAGGATTGGACAATCCGCAGCCAAATATCTTATATTGATTTTAAAATTGAATTAAAATGTTTATATTTCATCTTGGTATGGATATTTAAATTCAAAATAGGCTAGATATAAGATAAAGGTTCAACGAGTAGACGGAAGTTGAGATTTTATGATGATATTAGCCATATCTGAAAATCTTTAAGGTGTACTCTACCCCTAATAGAAATATTAGGAATAAGGCAAGATATTTACCTTACAGGTAATCCTTAATAAAATGGGGAAGAAAAGTAGCCAGCTATAACTATTAGGATATGTTATAGAAAAATCTGTTTGTATTCCTATTTAAAATACAGCTGCTAGTAAATTATATTTGTTTTACAAATTAATTTGCGACACTATCAAATTGCGGCGACGTCCTAAAGATATTAAAAAATAATTTAAATATATATTCTTTTTAATATAAATGATATGTAAAACTTGTAATACAGAAAAAGAATTAAATGAGTATTATTATCGTTTAGATACTAAGAAATATAGAACTAGTTGTAAAAATTGTATAAAATTAAATATAAAAGAATATAGAACTGATAATTATGATAAAGTAGTAGATAGTAAAAAAAAATATTATTATAAAAATCAAGAAAAATGTTGTGAAAGAAGTAGAGATTGGTATAGTAAAAATAAAGATGTAAGAAATAGACATCATATTATTTATATTAGAAATAGACGTCAAAATGATATAGAATTTAAAATATATTCTAATATTCAAAGTAGAATCTACACAGCATTAAAGAACTCTGAAAAATATAATACTACTATAGAAATAATTGGATGTTCTATAAAATTTTATAAAATGTGGTTAGAATATCAATTTGATGAAAAAATGAATTGGGATAATCACGGTGATTATTGGCATATTGATCACGTAAAACCTTGTGCATCTTTTAATTTATCAAATGAAGTGGGAGTAAAAGAATGTTTTAACTGGAAAAATGTTAGACCGATTGAAAAGACTTTAAATTTAATAAAAAATGACAAGATAGATTATCAATTAATATATAATCACAATCAACTAGTAAAATTATTTGCTACTAAGGTAAATTCGAAAGAATTTACTGGCTCAGAATACACTGAGGTATAGTAAAAAGGCAATATATGATAGAATTTATAATTTATATAAATTTTTGAAATGGATAAGCACGCAGCCAAGTCCTAAGGATTTTTATCTATGGATGCAGTTCAACGACTAAAAGGTAGTGGGCGAATATTCGCTTAAGATATAGTCTATTCCCTTGAAATAATTATTTCAATTAAATATACCGAAAGGTAGGGTACTAAAGCAAATTACTTTTTTCAAGGTCGTTTACAGACGACACACTAACTTTGCTATTGAAGCAATCGAACAAACATTTAATGGAACTGTAGATTTTGGTCGCAAGGTTTCTTGCACTGTTTCTCGCAACGGTGATTTAATCCACAAAGTATACCTCCAAGCCACCGTTGGTGCTCTTGATGCTGATTCTCACTGGTACCCATATCTTGGACATAATTTGATTGACGAAGTTTCTATTGAAATCGGTGGTCAAACTATTGACAAGCATTATGGTGCTTGGTTGAATATTTGGAATGAATTGACTCAAACATCTGAAAAAGATACTGGTTATAAAAAGATGGTTGGTAATACCCAAGAAATGACTACAAACGGTGAGACAACTGAATATACTATGTATATTCCTTTGCAATTCTGGTTCTGTAGAAACCCAGGTTTGGCTTTGCCATTGATTGCATTGCAATACCACGAAGTTAAATTTAACATTACTTTTGCTTCGTTTGATAGTTTGAAGACTGGTACAGTAACTACACCATCCTTGGATGCTTCTTTGTATGTTGACTATATTTATCTTGATACTGATGAACGTCGTCAATTTGCTCAAGTTCAACATGAATACTTGATTGAACAATTGCAATACACTGGTGCTGAAACCGTTGCAAGTGGTTCTTACAAGAGTAAACTTGCATTGAATCATCCATGTAAGGAACTTGTTTGGGTTATCCATAAGGATGGTAATGAACCAGCTTCTTTTGATGATGCTGGTGATCAAACAGTCACCACTGCTAAGTTGCAATTGAATGGCCAAGATCGTTTCTCTGAACGTGATGGTGCTTATTTCAATTTGGTTCAACCATATCAACACCACACTGCTATTCCTTCCACTGGTATCTATGTTTACTCTTTTGCATTGAACCCAGAACAACATCAACCAAGTGGAACTGTCAATATGTCTCGTATTGATAACGCCACATTGCATATTACATCTGCTGTCGATGGTGCTCTTAAGGTATTTGCTGTCAACTACAACGTTTTGAGAATTATGGCTGGTATGGGCGGCTTAGCTTATAGTAATTAAGTAGTTTTATATTAAATCAAGACCATAAATATTAAATAATTTAATTATGGCCTGGATAGTTTTGATTTTCTACGATTAACAAAAATTGATTTTATTTAAGAATATTAAATAAAAAAGATGATTACTGAAAGTTTTAAAAAATATTTATCAGGATTTTTTGACGGAGATGGTTGTATATTGGTTGAAAAAATAAAAGATTCTGGATATACTTTAAGAATTAAATTTGCTCAATCAAATAAAAATATGATAGATACAATTCAAAGAAAATATACATTTATGCATTATGATAGTGGGTTACGAAATGACACGTCTAGAGTTCAATATCAATTACGTGCAGCAGGAAAACAAATAGAACCGTTAGTTGATGATTTGTTACAATATTCCATACTAAAATATGAACAATTACTTGAAGCTAAAAAATTCTTTCCATTAATTAATGTTAAAAATAAAAGCTTTGAAAAAAAAACTATTTATACTAAACTCAGAGAACTTAAAATAAAATCCGAGTTAAAACCTTATAATAGATTATGTAAAGAGTATATAGCTGGTTTGTTTGATGCAGAAGGTTCAATCGGTATTTATTCTGATTCCTTGCGTGTAAAGATAACTCAAAAATCTGATATAGAAATTCTAAAACGAATAGCTGAAATGTATAATAATAACAATAAAATAGACAATTATTCAATTTCATTTTATGGTAACAATTCCCTTCAATTTTTACAAGATATCGAACCTTTTTGTATTTATAAAATGACTCAAATATCAGCTGCTATTGGTTATATAGATACTTTACATTTAGAATTAACAGATGATGTATTACAACTTCGAAAACAATACCAACAAACATTAAAAGATGAAAAGTATGTAGATATAAATACAAAGGATATTTTATTCAAAGATCAAGCAAGTCATCAACAACATGTAAGAAACTGTTTTGTTGAATTCCAAAAATTTTCATATGATGAAATATTAAAACATTGTAAACGTGTTGAAATACAAAAAACAAAAACTGTTAAAAAGTTTGACAACAAGATTTATAATACATCTGATTGGTCAAATTTAAATATAAAGCCACATTTAGAATTTTGTGAAACTAACGATCAAATACAAATGTATCAATATTATAGAAAACGAGTATCAAGCTTACCTTATACAGGGGTTGTAGGTCGTGCTATACGTATTTTGATCCGTGATGATTTATCTGATAAATATATTGGTATAATGTGTTTGAGCTCTGATGTTTATAGTCTTGGTGAAAGAGATTTGTATATTCAAAACACAAACAGTTGCGTTTTAGATAAAAATGTATATTTGAGAAATTTAGCAAACGTAAGTTGCTGTGTTCCATTGCAACCATTTGGCTTTAATACTACTGGTGGTAAATTAATAGCAAGTTTGGCATTTAGTAAGGAAGTGTTTGATTATTATTACAATAAATACAACGAACCTTTGTTGGCAATTGTAACAACATCTATTAATGGGAAATCTATTCAATATGACAGATTAACATGTTTAAAGATGATTGGTTATACAAAGGGTTATGGATCTGTAAATATACCAGATGAACTATATTCTATATGTCAAGAATACAATAATATTTGGAAAGTTATACCCAAAGATAATAGAATAGATAGATTTACATTTTTAAAAAATTTATTGAGACATTTAGATCTTTCACAAGACATCTTGTTACATAATAATAAAAGAGGTATTTATTTTGGTTATCTATTTTCCACAAAGTTTGATAAAAATTACGATATTAACGAATTAATATCTGTAAAAGACATTTATACAAACTGGAAAAATAAGTGGTGTGATAAACGTGTCAAAAATTTAATTTGTAGAAATCAACTAAAAACGTTATTAGATTTATATGATGAAACTTCATTCAGCAATAATGTTGTATTTGTATTACCTAAAATTAATGATAAAGTTATAACAGATACGTTAATTAAACGTGTTCTAAGTTATAAATCAGAACCTTTTTCTCAACAACAAGTGTGTAATATTTTAAATGCAGAATTTAATATACAATTAACAGTCAGTGATATATCTCGTATTTATACTGGAAAGATAGTTCCAATGTGTAAAGATGATGAATATTTAGAATTATTTGCTAATAAATCGAGTAAACGAAAGATTGCAGATGAACAAATTTATTTTGTTTTAGATAATATTGGTAAATCCAATGGTTATCAAGAATTAGCAGATAGATGCAATCAGAAATTCGGTATAAATATTACTAAAGGTACAATTTCCGATATTATTCGAGGAAAAACAAAACCAAACATTTTATATGAAAAGATGACTAAAAATATAGATGGTATAACAAACAAATTTAATTTATTAAAAGATGAACAGATATTGCAAGTGATACATATGAAACACGAGTCTAAAACTACACAAGATGTATCTGATTATATAAAAAGATACTGGAATGTATATATAAATCGTAATCTTGTTAGTAAATTATGGAATGGAGAGGATGTAGGGTTAAGTGATATTATAACACAAACAGATGACTACAAAAGTATGATAGCTAATACAAAACGAAGAACTTTAAAATCTAAAAAATTTACAGATGCAGAATTAAAATATTTAAAGACCTTTTCTGGTTCATTATCAGAGTGTTGTCAAGAATTTTCAAAACAATTTTCAAAAACTGTAACAAAAGCATATATTTCAAAACTTAAAACAAAATTAACCTAATCGAAATACGTATTAATACTAAAAAACTATAAAAAGAGTTTTGTAAATTGATATATTTATTATTTTAATTATATTATTTATTATCCGCATACTATACTTTGATTAATTTCTTGACATTTTGTACCAGGAGCACAATTTCTAAAAATCCAATCATTATATATACAAGTATCAAAACCGATACCATTACAACGCATTTCTCCTAACACACAATCTTGGTGAATGTTTTTTTGATTATCTTTTTTTTACGAAGGCCTTTACTACTTTCTATTTGGGTGGTTTGGCATACAGTAATTAATTTTAAAACCAGAATACTTTAATAATTAATTAAAAAACAAATATATTTTTAATATTTTATGTTAAATATTAAAAAGTTAATGTACTAATGAACAAAGCGAATACAACGTTTATTAAATATATATTATATATTTTTATAATTTATAATATGAATTCTGATTTTTACAATATTGGTTTAAAAGTAGGAACTGATAAAATATACCATCACGGTTATCATAGATTTTATTCACAATATATAAAAAGAAATATCTCTAAAATTTTAGAAATAGGTGTGGAAGGTGGTCATAGTATTAATTTATGGTTGGAATATTGTCCTAATGCATTCGTATATGGGATGGACATTAAAACAGAATATAATAATGGTAGAATAAATGTTATAAAAGGTGATCAATCTAAAACAGATGATTTACAAAAGGTGTTGGAAAAAACAGGAGGTAATTTAGATGTAATTTTAGACGATGGTTCTCATATACCAGAACATCAGATATTAACATTTAATACACTATTTCCAAGTGTTGTACCAGGTGGAATTTATATCATTGAAGATATAGAAACATCTTATTGGAAACAAATTGGATTATATGGATATCAAACAAATTATGGACAACATCATCCATTGAATCTTATTAATGTCTTCAAAAATGTCTTGCATTTAGTTAATAAAGAATTTATCAACAAAACAGAAACAGAAATGGTGACTAAGAATTTGCAAATACATGAGAATATAATTGATTCAATTTCCACTATTACATTTGCGCAAAATTGTATTATTATAAAGAAAAAAGAATTATACGAATATCAATATAATAATAGAAAATATCGTTTTTATAAACATATAGAATAAAAATATCAAACACAAAATATATTATTTCCATTTTGTTTACAACTTGTACCAGGTGCACAATTTCTATATATCCAATTGTTATATACACAAGTGTCGAAACCAGAATCGTTACAATGCATTTCTCCTAAAATACAATCTTGATGAGTACTTTTTTCTTTACTTTTTGTTTTTTGTTTTTTTTGATTTGGTATATATTTGTTTTTAAATTTTCTCTTTTTACTTTTTTTTGGTTTATTTGAATTGTAATTTGTTATAATAACATCCTTTCTTTGTTCAAGTAAATCTCTTCCGTCAATTGAACTAAGTGCTCCAATTTCCCATTCTGGTACTTTGGGATTGTTTCCTATATTAACAACCAAAAGTTCCTTTCCTTGTATATTTGTATTTGTGTCATGTTTTGAATTATTTATAGTAACATCTGAACATTCCATATAATATTCTCTGTTTCCAATTCTATTAATCCAAGTCCAAAAAACAGTAAGGTTTCCACTTGATACATTTTCTGGTAAATCAAATGAATATGTCATTGAATCTAATAAACAATTATTTAAAACAGTTTTCAAAACAACAAATGTTGTGTCATCATATGAAACTCCTATTTGACAATGACCACCTCCGTGTGTAGCAGTTCCTTCTAATGTAATACTTATCGTATTTGAATCAAAAGTCGCAACAGATGGTCCTTTTGGAAATCCTTTACAAGGAAAACTAAAATAATCAGGTGGTACAGTTAAAGGAGAACGTAAATTGTAATTCACTAAACCCGAATCGGAATAATATTTACTTAATTGATTACGTCTAGATGGTGGAAAACTTAGAGAAATATGCGCAAGACAACCGTATATTAAATAAAACAACATTTTAATTATTAAATAAATAAAAAACAAAAAAGATATACGCACAATAAGAAACTATAAAATGATCTAGTTTTTTATTAAAATTCAATTATAATTTAATTTCCACCTCTAAGTCGTAACACCAAATGTAGAGTCGACTCTTTTTGGATGTTGTAATCTGATAAAGTACGACCATCTTCAAGTTGTTTTCCTGCAAAAATCCGATTATACCTTTGCTTTCACAAAGGACTAGACTGTATCTTAAGCCATCTCAGAATACCTTGTTCCTCATAGATAACCAACACCCGTTCAGTCGTTGAAACGGCACCATATCAAAGGTATTAGACTTAGGTGCTCGTCTGCGGATTGTCCAATCTTTTATATTTTTACTAATCAAGTTCTTCTCTTGACCAATTAATCCTTTCAAATTAATCTTTGTAATAAAAGCTCTAAGGAGATCCCCGCATCAAGGTGTTTCGCAAATAATTACTTATTTACTAGCAATTTTGGATATTATTTAACATTAAAAATTTATTTACACGATTTTGTGTAAAAGCTATATATTCATTATCTATTTTATTCGATTTTTTTAGATTTTTTTCTTTTAAAAGAGGGAAGGTATTTGACCAATGAAAACACTTTAACATTTCATCTTCATTTGATAAATTAAATGAAGCACAAGGGATAATATGATCTATATGCCATAAATTCCCTCTATTTAACCAAGACATATCGTCGACAAAATTAAATTCGAGCCATTTTATATATGTTTCTATATCACAACCAATATATTTTAAAGAAGCCTTTGTTTTTTTATAATAACCTTTTATATAGTTTCTTAAACAATCAGCTATTCTACTTCTTATAGATTCTTTTAAATAACATTGTATAACATTTTTCTGTCTGTTTTTCTTATTATTATTTATACGAGTTCTGTTATTTCTAGACCATTCTTTATTATATTCAGATCTATCCTTATCCTCTACCCATTGTTTATATCTATCTCGTTCTTTTTGTCTAAACTCATAATCTATTCGTCGTCTCTCATTTCTTTCATTGTTCTTACAATCATAACATTTTTTCAAGTAGTGTTTAGTTTTTTTATTATAGAAAAATCTGCTTTGATCCTTTTGTAAATTACATTTTATACATATGAAATCACACGATTCTTTCTTTTTAGAAATATATTTCTCATTTCTATTTTTATTTTTACAATCATAACACCAACTTGTTTGAAACCTTCCTCTTTTCTTATTAAAATAAAATCTAGATTCATCTTTTTCTTCTAAACATTTTTTACAAATTAACATATTATAGCTTATTATAATTAAAATTTTTAAATTAAATAATTTAAGAACCAATAATGTGATTTCGTATAACATATTCTTATTTTCGTTATACACAATTGCTTTTCAGACCGTTCTTATTTCAGTCTCTGTTGGTCAGGAGGACACCAATACCTTATCGTTTCCGATAAGGAGTAGACTATATCTTAAGCAAATAAAGTATTACTTTATTTACCGACTTCCATTTAGTCGTTGAACCTTCTACATATGCTAACTAGCACTTAGTAGCTTGGCTGCGGATTGTCCAATTAATTTTTCAAAATGAAAAATAAAGCGCAAAAGCTTTCTTAACATTTTTACCATTGGGTACGGCTATTAACCGTGGTCTCTTTTTCATTTTTCAATGAAAAGATGGTAGTTAAGACTCTAAGGAGATTCCCGCAATTTGAAAGTCTCGCAAAACAATTTGTAAACAAATTTATTTTACTAGCAGTTGAGTATATTAAATATAGGACTTCAAATGTTTTCCTATAAACAGAGCCTATATGTTTATAGCATACTGCTTTTCGGGACCCCTCCTTTTATTTATTAATCCCTTCTTTATCTTGAATTTTAGCTTTTACGTTTTCAATAGTGTCAGATGATTCAACTTCTAATGTAATTGTTTTTCCTGTCAATGTTTTCACGAAGATTTGCATGTAGTTATATACCTTAATATTTTTTAATTTTAAATAACTTTTTATAAAGATAAAATAAACGGATCATCTGTCAAGATATATTTATCATCGTCTACATTACTAGTATCATATATAAAAGATGTATCTACATAATATATTCGGGGGGGGGTTTTCATAAAAAACATAAAAAGGGTAAAATATATTCGGGGGTTTTTTTCAGGAAAAACATAAAAAGGGTAAAATATATGCGGGCGGGGGTTTTCATAAAAAGCATAAAAAATTTTCAAAGATTATAAATTTTATGGTTTAAAATTTATCATTTTTACAAATATATTTTTTATTGGTAAATATAAATGAGTTTACAATTTAATAGACAAATTTCTTTTTCTGATATAAATAAAAATTTTCAAGTAACAGGTGGTAATATGGGTATAGGTACAGGAAGTCCAAGTGTTAAACTTCACGTCGTAGGTGGAGATATAGGAGTTCCGTATGGACAATGTATAAGGACAAGTCCTGAATTAGCATCAAGTTGGCCTAGTGGTACAACAAAAATGATAGAAACCGGATGGAATATGAATGGTTTTAGTGGTGATGTACTTTCTATTTACACACCTGGATCTGTAAGTAGTACAAGTAAAATCAATTTAACTAGTGCTGGTATAATTAACTTAAATGGAAACGTTGGTATAGGTACGGCTAGTCCAAGTAATCGATTGCAAGTTTATGGTGGACGTATAGGTATCGACGACCCTAATAATGCAGTTCTAGAATTAAAAACCAATTCGTATTATTCGTATATATTTACAAATGCGAGTGGTAATTTAGAAATGTATCCAGGTTCGTCAAGTAATCACATTTATCTACAGCCAGTTGGTGGAAAAGTAGCTGTTGGGACAGCTAGTAGTAACACACCAGCGTGTGCATTGCATATAAAAGGACCTGGTGCGGGTGGTACAGTTAGAACGTATCCAAGTACGTATAATAGTGAGTCGTCAATAGGATTTTATTCAGGTGAAACTTCAGGGAGTTATTGGGTAGCAGGAAAAGGTTCATGGGGTTCAGGAAATGATTTATCAATAGGTTATTCAGAATTAAATATTCCTAATATGAGATTTAATACAGCTGGTAATATAGGTATTGGAACACTTTTTTCTCCTCATGTTCCCTTAACCATATATAGATCTACAACTAATGTTAATATTGCGTTATATTCTTATTTTTCATCAGGAGCAAGTGAACCACTTACAGGAAACGGTAGTGGTACTCCTCCACTTAGTATATATGCTACTGGTTGTATTGCGGCAGCAGATCTCTTAGCATACTCAGATTTAAGAATAAAAACAAATGTACAAGACATACTTGATTCATCTGCTTTAGAAACCATACGACAAATAGAACCAAAACGTTACAAGTATATAGATACATTGAAGAGAACAAATGAAACTGTATGGGGTTTTATAGCTCAACAAGTAGGTAGTGTACTTGAGAATTCAACTGGTAAAATAACAGATTTTGTTCCTAATATATTTGATAAGGTGTCTGTAAGCGATCTTGATGGTGATACATTATTAACTTTACAAAATAAAATGTCAGTGGAATTTGATATATCAGACAATGCAACAAGAAGAATTCGTTTGTATAAACAGGATGACACAGAAGTATTTGTGACATTGAAAACAGTTGTATCATCGAATTCATTTACAGTAGAAGAAACTTTATCAGAAAGCAGTTATTTTGCATATGGTCAAGAAGTGAAAGATTTCCATACATTAAACAAGGATGCGATATTTACAGTGGCAGTAGCAGCACTTCAAGAAGTAGATAGACAATTGCAACAAGAACGACAAAAAGTATCATCTTTACAACAACAATATCAAGATCTGTTAGCAAGAATTGTAAATCTTGAATCAAATTAAATCTACGTATCGTGTAGTGACGTACAAAATATATTTTTATAAATAATACAAAATATATTTTAATTATACGTGTAATAAAGAAATAGGATATGTTTTAAAAACATTAACATAATTCATAATAATATCTAGAAACAAATACAAAGTGTGATTTCGTTCACCAAATCCAATCGTTTTGTAAAATTTATATGTGTTGTGGTAAAAATCTTTATTGTGTGACCCTTGATGGGTACTATGAATATTATTGTTTAGTAACTACACTACTTACAAAAAATCAGAGTTAGTATTTAGGTAGTGCAGTTTATTATTTATAAAATACGAAAACAATATTGATCTAATTTTACAAAAATTATTAATTTGAAATGATATAATATGTATCCAATTCATGTTTTTTAAATAACTTTTATAAAGATAAAATAAACGGATCATCTGTCAAGATATATTTATCATCGTCTACATAACCTACCCTTTCAAGAGTACTAGTATCATATATAAAAGATGTATCTACATAATATACACTTCCATCCACTACTTTTTTTTTCATATTTTCTGTATTCGTATGTGTATATTTTTGTGTATCGCCAATGACAAAAATATTTTCTTGTTGTTTTTTTTCTAAATGTCCTCTGAATTCTAAATATTTATGAACTTTGCAAAAATCAGAATCTTGCTGAGCTGTTTTACAGCATTTATTACCATTTTTAGATATACCTATACACATTTTTGACTCGTATTGTTTTTCAAAAACTGCCAAAAATTTTCTGAAAACAATTTCTTTTTGGACTTTTGTATCTGTGTCTTTGTAACAAATATCGTATTCAAAAAATAAATCTTCTAAAAGTGATGTAATATCTTTTGTATATGCCCTTTCTATGCTTGAATTAATATTATTCATTTTCTTACATAAACGTTGTAATTCCATACGTTACACTTTCTTTCTAATTTTTGCAAAAATATTTTGATTTTTTATAGGACATATTTTTTCATCTTGTTTTATAGTATGACTTTCTCTTTTTATAGTATCACTTTTTAATATACCGACTAACCCATTTGCTAATAATTGGTCTTTGTCTTTTTGAATATATTTATTAATATAATATCCATATGATACATTTTCATTATTAAATTTTTTTATCAAAATAACTATTGTATTGGAATTATCTTTTATAAATGTCTTGAATGAATTTCTATTTTTAGAATACCTTATTTCCATTTCTTCACATTCTAAATCACCAGACTTTGATTCCAAATAAGATTCCATTTTTATATAACTAACTTGATTAAAATCACAATCAAAATGCAATGTTAATACATTATCTATAATAGTATAAGATTCGATTTTCATTTAAACATTAAATAATATTATGTTTAAACAAAATTATAAATAATTACTCTTTTTTACTTCTAAAATAGTCATTTCTATCTAGAATACTAGATAATACTTCATTTGGTAATCCCAAACGTTTTTGTAAATGTTTAAGAGCAGATGTTTCTTTTGGTAAACATTTCCCACCAAACCCAAACGAACCATCGTGACCAGGAACATCAATATGTGATTCTCCTATACGTGGTTCCAAATGAAATAGTTCTTTTAAATTATCATATTTTACACCAAAACGATCACATACTTCACTTATTTCATTGAAATACCAAACTTTCACTGCCAAAAAAACATTGATTGTATATTTAAACAATTCGCATTCTTCATAATTTTTAAAAATCACATCAATTTGTTTATGTTTATATAAATCTTTCATTACATCTCCTACTTCTTGATTTAAATTTTTATTTTTATCTGATGTCCCCAATAAACAAAATTCAGCATTATACATATCTTCTTGAAATGTTTTTTCCTTTAGAAATTCAGGACAAAATACAATGTTTAGTTTGTTACCGTATTTTTCATACAAACCCCTTGATGTACCAGGTTTCACAGTTGATTTAATAATTACTGATGTATCTTTTTTACTGTTTTCATACAACTGACCCATTACTTTTTCTACAATACTTGTATCGCATTCTCCTGTATCATCCTTTGGTGGAGTTGGTACGCAAATAAAATACACATTGTGTTTATTCGTATTCTCTGAATGCAACACTAATTCATTTATATCTGAAAAATTTTGAATTGCCAATTCTTCCGACTTTTTAATTACATCATATGTACAAAATGGAATTTTGTTACTTTTGCATAAATGTCCAATAGCACCTCCTACATAACCATAACCAATAATATTGACAAAATTATACGACATAATTTATATAATTATCTTAATTTATTATTTTTAAATAAATTAATTCAATATTTTTTTAATGTTTGTATCTACTGTATTATTTCCATACCATAAATAGTGTTCTAATGAAGATTTATCGTTAGGTTCTTGTGTATGTGAAAAAACGTGTTTAAAATCTAATTTGATGTTCTTATTTTGATCTTCAATATATTTTTTTGATTCTAAAATAGTTTGAATTATAGATTTATTTTTAACGGGTTCTCCCTTTGAATTTTTCCAATCGTTTTTAATCCAGGAAGTTGCCCATTTTTGTATACAATTAATTGAATACATACTATCCGTACATATGATAATGTTTTTATTTTCAAAATGATTTATATTTTCACAAATTGTTGTAAAAACGTATTTGATAGCAGACAATTCTGCCTTATTATTTGTTGGTTCTTTTATAATTAATTTTGTTGTATTAAAATCATAATAAATGGAATCTTGATCTTCTGTAAAAAAAACAGAATATCCTGCTTTACAATCAGGTTTCCCGTTTCTAATACAACCTCCATCTGTAAATACATACATCTTACTATCTGAAACTTTCTCAGAAAGTTTATTTAAATCTTTTAATAAATATGTTATTGTTTTAGATGATAATACTGAAGATACATCTATTAATAATTTTTCATTTAATTTGTTTTTGAATAAAAAAATTTCTAAATCCTTTTTATTTGACATTGATTTATAATTATTATATTTTATTTTCAATTGTTTTTCAAAATGACTAATGGTTCTAATGCTTTAATATGTTGATTCTTTTTTACAACAATATTTTTTATTTTAATACTCGGTATAGTTATATCTACACGAGATCCAAGTAATATAAAACCTAGACGATCGCCAGTGTTTAATAATGTATTTATTTTTTGTAATGTGAAAATTCTTCTTGTTAAAAACCCTGTAATTTGAGTTATTTTATAAGAAAAACCAAAAGTCGAATTGTATAACGTATTTTCTACTCGAGTATTGTTAATAGCGTGTTGTTCGTATGCCGGTAAGAATAATCCATTAATTTGTTTTACATCAATTAAAGAAGACATAATAGGTATGTATTGTGTATGGTTGTCAAATATATTTAAAAATAATGATATTGTAGTGTAATCTTGGTTTATATCTATGGATCTTATTATACCAGATGTAGGGGAATAAAATGTATTAGGATCTGGGTTTTTTATTACTATTTTTGGACTATACATAAAATATAAAGTAAATATTAATGTATAAAATGATGTAGACATACTATTCGTAAAAAAATATATTATAAATGGTATTATAACAAATGTTTTGAAATCTATTATAAACATTGCTTTATAATATATCTAAATAAAATTTATCTAGCTGGTGTTTTAGGAGAATTAAAAATATAATGTAAAAATCCATAGTTTATAGATTCTTGACCACAAGCTTTATCTTTTTTATTTGTTTCTGATGAATTTTCAAAAGATTCTTTTTTTTGAAATATATAGTTTGCTAAAAATAAAATCGCTACTAAAAATAATAAATGTTGAATTGTAATTTCCATTATATTTAATATATATTAATAAAAAAATTTTTTATTAGTGTATATTATAACAAATAAATGAAAAGATCATTATATTCGAAAAAGAAGAAAAAGTCTAGTAGATATAAGAAACGTTCGCCAAAAAGAAAGTCAACAAGAAAAAGAAAGTCAACAAGAAAAAGATCAAGGTCAAGAGTAAGAATACCTATAAAAGAAAAGGGTGGTTTATTTGGTTATCACGTTGATATGTCAGCTAAGACGAGAAGATCTTTATTAAAAAGATTATTAAGTAAGCGTAAGGCAACCTATTCTCAGATCATAAAAAGATTAAATGTTATTAGTATTTATAATAAACGTAGACATCCAGAGACCTCTCTGAAAATAAAACGTGATATAGATTTTGTACATAGACATTATAAAGTACGATCGAAAAGTAAAAAAAGACGATCAAAATATATATAAGTATTTTGATTGTTAAAATATTATTCATTGTAGCTATGATTGATTTTGGTTTATTATTTTATTTCATTGTATTAAAATAATTTTCGTTTTCTAGAATATTTCTAATAATTTTAAAAATAATTTTCTTATCTTTTTCTGATATATCATTTTGTAATTTGTCTTGTAATAATGATATAACTTTGTTTAATTTTATTTTTCCACATTTCATTTCTTGAGTACAAATAGTTTGTATATGGTGTAAAAAAAAGTTTTGTTTATCGATAATTCTTATAATTTCAAGTGGTAGTTCTGAACGTTTAAACATTGTGTGTACTTTTTTCTTTAATTTTAATCCTATTGTTTTATAATGCTTTTTAGTTTTATTAAAAAATAATAATATTAATTTAGAATGTAATTTATCTGGGTTACTTAAATCAAAAATATTAAGATCATCATCTAAAATAATAATATCTATATTTACAGCGTTTGATATTAAAGATAATGTTATGTGATCACCTTGAAAATTAAAACCTGGTTTTTTTAATTCTTTAATAAAATCTCTTTTATTTTTAATAGAAAAAGGATCCCAATCTCCTTCAAAATCTCCATTTTGTTTTTCTAAACGATAATTTTGTATAATATTAAAGAAATCATTATTATCTGTATTATTTATATATTTACATATACATCTTCTTAATTTCTCATGATCTGTTTTATAACCAGAATTTGTTAATGCTGTTTCTATAGACCTAAATTGACAATTTCCATCTGGTAAACAATCTTTTATATAAAAAGATTCTGATAACAATTTTTTCGACCATTTTTTATCAATTGGTTCCCATATAAATATATTTTTTTCTTCGTTTTCAGTATCAAACTCAATTTCATCTAGATTAATAAATTGTTCTTGTATATTAATCGTTGAGTTTTTTTGTTTATATATATCAACTTCTTCTCTTTTTATACTATAGTTCATTATATATATAGTATAAAAAAATTACAAAAAATCAACACCTTTTTTGTATTGTAAAAGAAAACTATCATTTATTAATCGTTTATCTCGTATACAGTTTCTTCTTTTCTACCACGTGTTTCTTGTTTAGATTTATTTTTTTCCGTATGGAAAATAATTATTTGATTATTAAAACCACCTTCATTTTTGCGCTTTTCCGAATGGAAAAGCACGACTTTATAATCTTCATCTTTTGTAAAGTTATTTTTAATTGTTTTCATTGCATTTCCTTTGTTAGCAAATCCAATCATATGAAATATGTCTTCAAGATTAATTGGGTAATCATTTGTTGGATGGTAATTCATATAGATATATGAATTTGCTATATACCATTGTTGTTCTTCTTCTGTAAATTCCATATTAAGAATGTTAATCATTTTAGTTTCAAGATTAAGAGATAGAGTTGTATTAGAATTTTTAACTAATTCTTTGAAATTGATAGCTTTAGGAGCAATTATTTTATTCATATTGTAATAATTTTATTAATACAATAAAAGTATTTTAAATTAATTTTTAACGAATATTTTTATTACGAAATTATAGATGGAGGATATTATTACAAGTCTTCTGAGTGGTTGTCAAAATCTTCATTGAATGATTGTTTAATTTTAATATTGAATCCATAATTCATACATCCATTGATAATGGATTCTTTTTCATTACCGTATTTAATTTTCATAGCACGTCTAAGATCTTTGATATCTGGAACTCTGGAATTTGGATAATTATTCGACCACCAATTAGAAAAGTGATTATAAATAATTTTGTTTGGTTCAAATGATTCATTACATTCTTCTAATACTTGATCAAAGAATTCATTGAACTTGTCGTTATCAACCTTGTATTTTGCAGTTGCTTTCTTTACTTCATCAGGTTCATTCATTCCTTCATCTAAAAATCTTTGATACCAATGGATTAGAATGCTCATAAAATATGGTCGCCAATGTTTAATTTTGTATTTGATACTAGGATCAATTTTGAATTCGTTTTCTTTTACTGGATTTTCACAAAATCTCGACTTAAATTCCACCACACGTATTCTTCTCCAGGTACCTCCATCAATCGATGTGACGGTTGGTAAATCATTACAACACATGATCATTGTTCCTTGAAGTTTAAATGAAATGGGTGCTTTAAATAATTCTCTTGCTACGATAGTATCTCCTCCAGTGTATTGTTTTAAAATACCAGTTCTTAACTTGTCATCGTGTTCAGGTTCTTGAAATGTAAAAATTCTTTTTCCACGTAATCTTACTACATCAGGTGATGCGTTGCTTGAACTACCTCTTTTATTTGTTAAAAGGGAGACGTCTACACCAGTGATGTATTCTCCTAAAGTATGTTCAAGAAAATTCACCAATGTTGATTTACCATTCGCACCAGATAAACCTGTCCAAATATAAAATCTTTCATCAGGCATTCCTACTAATGATTTGCCTAGTACTTTTAATGTATATTCTAAAACTCGTTTGTTTGGAATGATTTGACCTAAAAATTTATAAATATCTTTTACATTTTCACACTCTGGATCATAATCAATATAATCATATCCAGTTGAAAATGTAATATAATCACTTTGACATCCATCTCTAAAAGACATTTGATTAAAATCAAATACACCATTTTTAAAACCTACCAAATGTGGTGTTGAATCTAAATTTGTATAAAAATCATTATCGTATGTTTTAAATAAATAAATTACTTGTGAAATAATGCTATTTTTAAAACTTACATTTTCTAATTTGTAAATAATATTATCAACCATTTGATTACGATTGTTTGCATCCATTTTATCATTGTTAATTAAAAAATCTTGTAAATTTTTAGTTTGTAATGATGTATCACTTATTTTAATACTTTTATAATATTTAGGAAGTTCTTCTGAAATCAAGATATTGATTAAATGACTTTTCTTCCATCTAATCCCATCAAATTCATACCATTCTGTATTTTTTATATCATCTACACGAAATCTTTCTTTATAGATTTGAAAAATAACTTTGGCAATAGAATAATGAGATCCACACAAACTACTTTCTAATAATCTTCTAGTTTCATCTGAAACTGTAACTTCTGAATTCCAATACTTTGTTGACATACTTAAATACACTTCTGGATATTTTTCATCGAAATTATCTGGTAATTGAAAGCCAGAATCAGGGTAAACTCGTCTTCTACATTCTTCATCGTGACATTTCATATGAATACCGTTAATATTAATTTCAAAATAAATAGGACTGACATCTCTCTCGTGTTGTCTGTTTTTAAATGGACAATGTTTACCATTAATTGAAATATAATAACAAAAGATTCCTAATTTGTTTTGTTTTGCATAGATTCTTTGAACTGTCATATCAAAATTGGATAAACATTCATAACTATGTTTAAGATCAAATAATAAATTTTTAATTTCGTTTTCTATTTTGTCATTGTTAATTCCTTTTACTGGAATACGATTTTGATTAGATTCTTCTGGTAGGTTGGATGTATTTTTTACATTTGAAATTGTAATATTTGATTTTCTTTTTACTATAGTCTTACAAAAATCTTCAAATGATGTATTTTCTAATTCGATAAATTCTCCAGAATCTAGATTATAAATCTTGTAAATTGCATCTACTCCATTAACATCTTTTTCTAATTCTGCATTTTTAGATTTTTCTACTTTTTTTGATCCAAGCATTCTTAATCCTGTTCTATAAACTGAACAATCAATGCATTTTTTTAAATCGTCTGATAGTTGTTTTTGTAAAATTTCATTAATTAATTTTTTTGCAATTGTATTATTTATAATCAAATTATAAAAGTTTATATGATAGTTTGATCCTCTTGTAGTAATTCTTTTTGAAACAATAAAATCATCTAAATTATTTCCAATAAACATTTCTTGTATAACTGTTTTTGTATTATCAATAATATTATATACATCTTCATCTGATATTTTATATTCAGATCGTTTTGGTGCATCTAAATCAATAAAAAATGAAAATTTTGAGTTATATACTTTTTCTATTAAATATAAAGACTCTCTTTCTTCATTGTTTTTATCTGAAATTACATTGTAATAACGTTTGTAAAATTCATCATACTTGTTATCTGGTACATTATATTTACCATTATTGAATGATAAATGTGTTTGTTCAGAATTGGCGTTTTTTGTAAATTGAATAATGTACTTATTAAAAGACATATGAACTACTAAGTAATTATCAAGATGCTCATTCGTATTTCAATTTTTTTATAAATTTACAAAATCAAATCTTTAATCAGCTTTGTAATTTACAAGTACATTATGTAAATTTATTTTATATAGGTAAAATTATATAAAATGAATAACTACTTAATTTATATAAAAGATAATATTGAAAATACTTGTTATGTATATAGTAATGAATTAGTTGAATTGGGTACTGATACTTTTTTAAAATGTTATGATTGGTTGAAAATTGAATATAAGAGAAAATATCCAGAAAATATAAAAGATATTAGATATATAGTGTCTGATAATTGTTGTGAAATTTTTTGTGAAGAAAATTATATTGAAAAAGGTTGGATTTGGAATTCCACAGATACAAAACGTGTTGTGTTGTACGAATTAAGTAAAATTCCATTGTGTTTCGTCAGTGAAAAAAAAAATGCCGAAACAATGACTGAAAAAAAAACTAACAATTTTGGTATTCAAACAGTCTCTACAGTATCTTATAAAGATAATGCATCTTGTACAGTATCTTATAAAGATAATGCATCTTGTACAGTAGATACAAATTATTTACAACAATCTTATAAAAAATGTCAAGCTAATGATATTTTTACTTGTATTGATGTAGATTTTAATAGTAATGGTAGTGTCTCTAATTGGATGGAAGAATTAGAACCTGTTATAAATAATATAACAAAATTGAATTTGGGAAACGAAGGATATTCTTTAAACCCATTCACTCCAATCAATCAAACAAATCCATTTACTCAAACAAATCCATTTACTCAAACAAATCCATTTTTACAAATGTCAAATAAAGATGCTTTAAGAATCGAATTGAAAAATAAATTAACAAAACCCAATTTTGGATTGCGTTCAAGAAAGCGACGTCTATAAATTATAATTATATACTTAATTAAATGTAAATCAACTTAATTAAATGTAAATCAACTTAATTAAATGTAAATCAACTTAATAAAATGTAAATCAACTTAATTAAATGTAAATCAACTTAATATATATACTTAAATAAAATTATTTATTAATGTATCAATATCAGGAAATATATCATTAAATAAATTATATCTTTTGTTCCAAGATAAAGAATTATTTGCTAATGATCTTTTTTCTTCATCTGATGTTTTAATAGAACCAACTCCACCATTCGTATTCGTATCTGTCATAAATGAAATCATTCCTTCCATCATTGTTAAAACATTCCAAATACTTGTATATGTTTCTTGGTGGAAAGCTGAAAATGTAGTGCATACTTTTTTATTTGTTTCAAATCTTCCATTTGGTGTAATAAAAATAAAATTTGGAGGTTTTAATGGATATTCATTATCTAATAATACTTTTCCAAAGTAAACACCTCCTTTAAAAGGTGTATCATCTAAACTGTGTATAAGAAAATACCAAGTCAATATATCATCGTCTTTATATCTTAAAATTAAATTTGGAAAACTAAAATTTTCTTTTTGGTACATTGAAATTTCTTTATTTAATCTCTTTAAGCATAATCTAGAAGCCATAATTCTTATTAAGATATTTATTTTTAAGTAAAAATTTATTCATTTTCTCTTGATAAAACTTCATCTTGTCTTTCTTCAACTTTTGTTTCATTTTGAGTATCTTGTTGATTTTGAGTAACAGCTTCTTGATTTTGAGTAGTATCTTGTTGATTTTGAGTAGTATCTTGTTGATTTTGAGTAGTATCTTGTTGATTTTGAGTAGTATCTTGTTGATTTTGAGTTTCTAAATCATTTAATGGAATATTATTAGGTAATAAATTATGAATATATCTATCCAACCATACGCAAGTTCCTTTATAAAGGATTAATCCCCAAATTGCAAAATTAATATAAGCAAATACCATAGATACAATTTCTCCATCGCAATTAAAATCAAACACATTTTTTACAAGAGAACATTGTCTTACAACTTGAGATAATGTAATAGCACTGGATAGCCAAAAAAGTGTATATAAAACACCAAATAGAAGAATAGAAGCCAAATGAATATAAATAAGATTTTGAGATCCAATTACTTCAAGAATAAAGTGAAATGTATGTAATAGATATCCTACAATTGAAAAGATTAGTGATGTGATTGATACAAACCAATAAAATTCGTAAATAGAAGTTAATGTAAAAGTAGAATTAGACCAAATACTAACCCCAACAATTGACCCAATTGATGCAATTCCTGATACGATAAAATAATTAGAAATCATTTTATTATTAAAATACCGATCATAAAAATCAATTTTTTATTACTTTACTATGTGTATTGTTTTTATTTCGCATTTTTTTTATTGGATGATTATAATATAATGTCACCAAGTATTTTTCAATTGCAAGCTCTTGGTTTACAAGATGTATATTTGACAAAGGAACCACAAATTAATATTTTCAAATATAATTATTATAGATATGTTAATTTTGCAACTGAAACAGTCAAGTTAAATTTCAATTCATCGGCTAGTTTTGGTCAAAAATCATCTTGTGAAATACCAAAAAGGGGTCATTTATTATCTAAAATCCATTTGCATATTCGTTTACCTGCACTCGTAAAGACAAGTGGTAAATACGCGTGTTGGTCTGATACAATTGGATATGGTATTTTTGATGGTCCTATCGAATTACAAATAGGTGGTGTTATTGTTGATAGATTGTATCCTCAGTTTTTAAATGCTTGGGATGATTTGACAAATGTAAATAAAACACTTGGTAAGAATTTTATGATATTAAAATCAGATGCATATGTTAGTAATTATACAAATGCTACAAAACCTGTAGATTTAGTAATTCCTCTAGATTTTTGGTTTACAAAAAGATATAATTTAGCTCTTCCTTTGTTGAGTATATATCAACAAGATATTAAAGTAAATTTTAAATTAAGATCTTTTTCAGAATGTATAAATTATGATGGTGTAACACCTCCTAGTACTGTAGATATTATTACTTCAGAATTATATAGCGAATATATATTTTTAGATGATGTTATTTTAAAACAATTTCAAGAACAAAAACATCAATTTATTATAGAACAAGTGCAATATAATGGTGATGAAATTATTCCTTCGGTAACTAGTAACTATAATAGTGATATTAAATTTAATCATCCTTGTAAAGAAATTATATTTTTTGCAGTTGAGAGGAATAATATTCAAACAAATAATTATTTTTCTTATTCGAAATCTAGTGATGATTTGCCATTGATAGATGAAGCTTCTTTGATATTAGATGGTAAATATAGATTTGAAAAATTATCAGAATTCTATTATAGAACTGTATTTCCAGACAATGTCCATTCTGTTATACCTATTAAATATATATATACAATGCCATTTAGTTTACGACCAGAAGATAATCAACCAACTGGTTCTTTAAATATGTCTCGTTTTAATGATATCACATTGGCTTTAAAATTATGTAATAATAATCCTAGTATGAATTTGTACATCTTTGGTATATCTTATAATATTTTAACAATTGAAAATGGAGTTTTAAATTTAGAATTTGTTTATGTGTAATTATATTTATTTATCATCATATTTTTATAATACGTGTATTTTTTGGTATAACTTGACCGATTGTATTTGTTAATTTGACATTTTTTAACTCTGTATAAATAACAGAATATCTATTTGATAAATTGTTTTTAAAATCCTTAAATAATATTGCAATTTGATTTAAATAACGTTTAGGTATTTTATCACCGTTATTTTGTAAAATAAAATGTGGACCACTAATTTTTTCCAAATGAAACCACGTATCATTTTGATTACTTGTTTTTAAAATATAATCATTTTCTTTTTGATTTTGACCTATTAATAAATCGTATTCTTTATCGTTTTCTGAAATAAAAATTTTTATTTGTTTCATAATTATTTTATTTATGAAAAAAATTTCAATTATTTAAATTATTAGCTACTTTTTATACTTTGTGCAAAATCCATAGTTTCTACTGTTTGGTCACAATAATCTAGTTCTTGTCTTACAGTGCAAATGGTAATAAATTTTGTGGGTTTCCATTCTTGTTTGTTTTCTTCTGAATTTTCTTCTATTGCTTTTATGGTTAAATTATCTAAAAATTTAAGAATAGGTATCATAAGTACATTGTTTGTACTATCTATTACACTTTCTTCTTGTTGTGGTTGTACAAAAAAGTTTTTGATACGATATATTACATTAAATCTTTTATCTAATTTTTGTTTTGGTGTATCAATCGTCTTACCATTTTTCAAATTAAAATAATATATTAAATGATTAAGTGTCTCATTTACATAAAAAGATTCGTTTAATATTTCAAATACATCTTTTGGATCATAAACTCCTCTATATTGGTCTAATAAATTTTTTTCTATATTAATTACACCTCCAACTGGTGGTGGTGCCATAACACTCGGTAATGATGTTTTATCTGTATCTATAAATGTATTATATATATCGATAGGAGATTCTCTTCCTGCAGTATCTACTATCGTAATAAAACCACGTTTCCCATTTTCAAATGTTATTTCGAATACCAAGTATAAATGTGATCTACTAGAAGAAGGATTGTTTGGTGTCATTTTAATTCTTTTATTTTCTATACGATATTTTTCTATAATATCTGATAATGCATAAATATCTTCGACTTTTAAATTTTTAACATTGATATAACTAGGTATTGCTCTTTCAAAAATCTTAGTTTCATCTACTGAAAAAGCTTTAAATTGAGAGATTTGATTAATTAGATTATATATAATACCAGATAATTGTCTATTGTTAAAATTTATTTTATTGTATGATTGTTCAAATAAATACTTTAAACGAATATTTGTAACATTTTTTAAATTTGATAATCCATAATGTAAAATGCCTGGGTTACCTCTTGATCCAAGTAATGTAAATGATTTACCAGATCCTGAAATTCCATAACCAAAAATTACAATTGAATAACCTTGTTCTACTTGTTTAAATGTATTGTATAAACCCGGACTGATTGTTTCTGATGATTCTATTATATTATTTGTATCTACAACTAATGAATTATCTAGTGGTACAGATCCTCTCTGACCTGTGTATACATCTAAATTTGTAAAATCTTCTTCAAAAATACCATAAAACTCTCCAAAATATATTTTTTGTTTGTATTTTGTATTTTTATCCTCTGAACAGTCTACAATAAAACCACGTGTTTTTTTATTTTCTACAGACTTTATTTCAACCGTATTACTCATTTGATTTGATAATAATGGTTTAACTCTTATGTAAACTCTAACTGCTCCAGATAAATCTTCATATATATTTGTTAAACGTGTATCTTGTTCCCTATAAAGTAACTTGTTCATATTCCAATACTCTAATAAATTTGTTAAATCATTACAAAAACTTTCTGGTACTCTAGATCTGGAGGTTTTTGATTTTAAATATTCAAAATTAGGACTATTTATATATTCTGATAGGTTTAAAAATTGTATATGCTTTGTTATTTCTGTTTTTACTGTATCATAATCAGTTTTTATTGTTTGTTTCATTTCTGGTGTTAAATTGTTAAAACTACCTAAATTATTTTCTATTATATTGTCCAATTTTTTGATAATTTCTTGTTTTCTATAAAATATATTATTCAATGAAACAAAGTTTTTAATTACATCATAACAATTATCATAATCTATACTTACTTCAATAGGAGTATTACGATTTTGTTCCAATAATAATTTAATTTCATCAAAATCACTTTGTAATTTTTCTATACGTTTATTTGATTCTTCTATTTCATTTTTACAAGCTCTTTCTTTCGAAATCATTAACTGATCTTTTTCATATAATAATTCGTCTTTTTCTGATAATAATTTATCTCTTTCGATTATCTCTTTTTCTATGTTAGACAAGTTTTGTTTATTTTCTGATAATTCACTTTCTATATCGGATATTTTCTTATCTTTTTCTAATATCTGGTTTTCTATATCAGATATTTTCTTATCTTTTTCTAATATCTGGTTTTCTATATCAGATATTACATTGTCTTTTTCTGATATTGCATTGTCTTTTTCTGTTATTACATTGTCTTTTTCTGATATTACATTGTCTTTTTCTGATATTACATTGTCTTTTTCTGATATTACATTGTCTTTTTCTGATATTGATAAAGTTAATTCAGATATTGTATTTTGGTTTGCTTTTAATTCCTCTTCTTTTTTAGATAATTCTATAAGTTGATCATTTATTGTTTTTTGCAGGGTCATTTCTATATCTTTTATATTTTGACTTAAACGTTTCACTTCTTTATTAGATAAATTAGATTCCTCAATTTTATCTTGTAATGTTTTTTCTAAATTTTGTTTAATTTGGTTAAATTCTTCTATTAAAAGTTTTTTTTGATCTTTTATATTTACATCTGCTTTTTCAATCCAAGATAACCATGTGTCATTGTATTCGTTAATAGTATTTATAATTTGATCTCTTTCTTTTAATATTTTATCTCTACAACGATTTCTATATCCTTTTAATAATTCTGTTTCTAATTTAGATTTATTTAATTCTTCATTTGCAATATCCAATTCGTTTTTAATATTTTCCATAGAATCTTTTAATTCGTTGACTATTTTATCTTTTTCATCTAATTGTCTATCGTAATCGGATATAAGATCTTTATTTTCTAACAATTGTTGCATTGATTTTTTTTCATTTTCCAAGAGGTTATTTAATTTCTCTTGTAAAATCTCTCTTTCTTTAATGTCTTGTTTATGAATTTTTTCTAAATCTTCTATTTTTAAATCTTTTGATGAAATATATTCTTTTATAGATTCTTTATATTTATTAATGCCATCCAATATTGATTGATTTTGATCAACTATTTGTTGACGACATTCGTTTAATTGTTTTAAAGAATCATCATATTGTTCTGTAATTGATTGTATTTTATCTTCGAATTCCTTTTTAATTAAAACAATTTCATTTGATTTACTATCAAATAATGCTTTATACTCTGTTTCTAAATTATTATTCCTTTCTTCTAATTTAGTTTCCAAATCATATATTATTTTATCGTGGTCTTTTTTAGAAATTGTTTCTTCTTTTTGTTCAAACATACGAAGTAATCTAGTTTTATCTTTTTCTGTGAAACCTTTTACAGTTGGAATTTTTTCGATAGCTGTTTTGATATCAGAAGACGTCAAGTTCTTAATATCAATTGGTTCAATTAATTTACATAATGTTCCATTTGAATTAATAAATCCAATTACTAAATTATCGTCGGATAAAATAAAAGCAATAGCATTTGATTGTTTGAATTTGAATGGTGTAAATACGACTTTAGGATAGTTTTTTTTTATGTAATCTATAATAGATGTTGAATCCATTCTTATTATAGTTTATATAGAAATTAAATGTTTTAAAATATTTTATTTTTCAATATATCCAATTATATTTTGTTTATCATCTGAAATTATTTGTAAACCATCCAATACTATGTCAGATATCATTTCTTGTTCTTTTTTTTGTTTTAAAAATTCTGTTTTTAAAATTGGTTTGCATTGTTTGTATTCAGAATCCCATATTAATTCATAATATGTACAAGGCAAACACCTTTTCTCATTTAAATCATATTGTTCTCCATCTAAACATTTTATTTGTTCCGTTATAGTTTGTGTTTCTTTGTCTGATAAAATAGGTGATGTTTTTATATAGTTTTCAAGATCAATTTTATCTTCCGGTGACATTATTTGTAAAGATGGTAATTCTTCAATAATTTCAGGTAATATCGTTTGTGTATCTATGCTAACTTTTTCAGGTAAAGATGTTTGTGTAACTGTATCTGTTAGTTCAGGTCTTACAGTAACATCTTGCTCATTTGTAGTTATAGCTTGTTCAGGTTCAGTTAATATTGGTTCAGTCACCATTTCTGGTTCAGTTAATATTGGTTCAGTTTCAGTAACAGCTTCGGTAACAGATTCTTCTGGTTTAGTCACCATTTCAGGTTCAGTTAATATTGGTTCAGTCACCATTTCTGGTTCAGTTAATATTGGTTCAGTAACTGCTTCACTGACAAGATCTTCTGGTTGAGTAACTGTTTGAGTAACTGGTTCTTCGGATACTTCGGATATAGTTTCACTGACAAGATCTTCTGGTTGAGTAACTGTTTGAGTAACTGGTTCTTCGGATACTTCGGATATAGTTTCACTAGCAAGATCTTCTAGTTGTTCGGATACTTCGGATATAGTTTCACTAGCAAGATCTTCTGGTTGAGTAACTGTTTCTGAAATTTCAGTAACTGGTTGTTCGGATACTTCACTAACAGGTTCACTGATAGTTTCACTAGCAAGATCTTCTGGTTGAGTAACTGTTTGAGTAACTGGTTCTTCGGATACTTCACTAACAGGTTCACTGATAGTTTCACTAGCAAGATCTTCTGGTTGAGTAACTGTTTGAGTAACTGGTTCTTCGGATACTTCACTAACAGCTTCACTGATAGTTTCACTGATAGTTTCACTGACAAGATCTTCTGGTTGAATAACTGTTTGAGTAACTGGTTCTTCGGATACTTCACTAACAGGTTCACTGATAGTTTCACTGATAGTTTCACTGACAAGATCTTCTGGTTGAGTAACTGGTTCTTCGGATGCTTCACTAACAGTTTCACTGACAAGATCTTCTGTTTGAGTAACTGGTTCTTGGTATGTAACAGTTTCGCTAATAAAGTCTTCAGGTTCTGTTATCAAAGGTTCTTGGTATGTAACAGTTTCTGAAATTTGTTCAGATGGTATTTCAGTTTCTTTATATTCGCTTACAGATTCTGGTATTTCAGATACTTCAATTTTGGAAGTATAATCGCTGATAGATTCTGGTATAACTTCTAATCTATCAGATTGTTTTTTAGATATATTTATAATTTTTATAGGTTGTGAAAAACGTTTAATTTGATTATTTGTATCAACTATACCAATTAAATAATCTTGGTCTTTGATAATTCCTGATATATTTAATGATATTGAAATTGGTGGTAATTGTGATGGTATAATTTCTTGATTAATTGTATTTATTATATATTTTTTTTCATCTTCTGAGATGTTAGATTTGGTGGGTATAAAGTCATTTTGTAATGGATTAAATAATATATTTACTGATTCTGTAAGAGGTTCTGATTTTAAAATTTGTTTTTCAATAATGTGTTGATTATCTGATGAAATAGGTTTTTGTTTTTCAAGAATCATAGGTAATACATTAAATGAGTCATATACAATTGGTAATTTCTTTTTTGAATAAATTGGTTTAAATAATCTATGTTTTTTACCTTTTTTATCTATATATCCAATAATCTTGTTTTTATTATTTTTTATAAAAGCTCTTGCTTTACCGTGTTTAAAGGTTTTTGGTATATCTATTAGATTGGAAGATGGATAAAATAAATTAGGATATAATCTTAATAATCTTTCCATACATTTTTTAGCAGATGCTGTATTATAAAAACACGAATCTTTGTCTATTCGAAAACGTCTTTTCTTCAAATCTTTAAAAGTAGATGCAGTAGATTTTATCAGTCTTCCTGTTATTGGATTTAAATAAAATCTAGGTGTATTACTCATTATATATAATAATATATATAAAAATAATTTAATAATAACTTTAATCAATTAAACAAATAACATCTTTTTTTTGTTTTTCGTCTAAAATAGCTTGTTTATTTGTTTCATCTAATTCTTGTGTTTCTATTTCTTGTGTTTCAGATATTTCTTGTTCTAAAACAAAAGTTGATATATCATCGTATATTTCACAGAATGTATTGTCATATTTTTCATAAAATCCTTTACTTTTAATTCTATGAATTGATTCTTTGTAATCTTCAAAATTTTGCTTATCTTTTTGTATGTGAATAATCGTTTCCCAAGTTTTCTTTATTTCATCTTTTACATTAGCAAACCAAGTTTTACTTCTTGGTACTCTTTGATTATGATATTTTGATATAAAAAAATATGTTGGAATTAATGTATTATCTGATTGTGACATATTATTTTTCCAATCTATATATTGTTGTGTTTCGTTTATATCGATAGGTGGATAAATGAATTTTGGTTCTCCGTCGCATCGAATTTGTAAAATGATTCCTTTTGCTTGTTTTTCACCTACCAATTTTTCTTGAAATTCTTGTTCTGTTCTTAATTCTTCAATTTCACATTCGAAAAAATCACAAAAATCAAGGTCACATGTCTCCAGTTGTATTTGAGTTTGGCACCAATAGTGTATGGGTACTTCTTTTTCATTTATCTTACGACTTTTTGGACATTTAATTTCCAACATTACACCATTGGGTGTAATTCCATCAGGACTCGCAGCTAACCATCGTAATCTTGAATGTGCAATGAGACCAAATTCGTGGACTGTAGTATTGTATAATTGACAATATAATCTATTAGCAACTTCTTCGTATTTTTTACCCCATAATGTATAAATAGAATCTTTAAACACATTTTCTCCATAAAACGCAGCGCATTTTTTAATAATATAATCTTCTCTTGTTTCGTAATGATTAAGTGGTTCGGTATCTTTGTATTTAAAATTCTTCAAATTGAATTGTTTAACGTATTCTTCGCATGTACTTTTTGATTTGTATAAACAACTAGCTGCTTCACTTGCAGTAATTCTTGTGTGACGCGCCGCATACCATTCTGGTGTTCTTTGTTCTGGCTGTGGTTTTTTCATCAATGTCTTGACACGAGCTCTTAATTTTTTTTTATTTGCTTCATCTGTCGCTTGAGATTCTTCCATTTAAATTAAATATATGTTATGTTTAAATTATATTCATTTTATTTTAATTACTTGTTACGTTAAAAAATAATAATTTAACATACGGTACATAATATACTCATATATGATAGAAGAAATTAAAACTGATAATAATTGTATTGTTAGGGCATTTGAAAATAATCCTATATCAATATTACACGAAGATATAAATAATAAACGAGTATACTATTTTAAAGCATCTGATGTTGGAAAAGTATTAGGTATTGTTAATATTAGAACAAGTATAGTAAATTTTGACGATGATGAGAAGGTAGTACGTACTACGTACTCATTAAATAGTGGGAATCCAGATACATTATTTTTAACATCACAAGGTGTTTATCGATTACTTTATAATAGTAAAAAAGATGTTGCAAAAAAATTTAGAAAATGGGCAGGTAATATTCTTGATGATATCATATTTAACGAATCAAAACAGTTAAAAGAACAATTACGAGAAAAAGATGAAATGATAAAATTATTAGAAAATAAACCAGAAACAGAAGGGTTTGCAAGAACAAATGGATATATTTATATAGTTCGTGATAAATCAAAACCGGGTCATTATAAAATTGGTTTAGCAGAGGACCCAAATAAAAGACTTGTTGGTTTAAATTGTGGTTCAAGTACAAATTCGATAGAAATAGTAAAGACTTATCAAAGTAAAGATACTACTTTATCAGAAAAAGTAATACATTCTGTTCTTTATCCGTATAAAATTAAAAAACAAAAAGAATGGTTTTACATACATAACGATGATTTATTAAATATTGTTTTGGATACAATAAAAGATTGTGTACAGTTTACTGATAAATATACATTTGATTCAATGGAAGAACATTTACAATACGTTACTAAAAATATCAATATCATTAACACTAATATTAAAAATCATATAAAATTTGTAACAAAAGAAGTTCAGACAGATATTGAATCTGTAAATAGACCACAGTTACAAGCAGAAGATGATGATGAAATTGTGTTCGATAGATTTTTAAATGAATCGTGTGTATTTGGCGATTTAGTATATTGTTCTAAACGAGACTTGATTTATCAATATAAAATTTGGAGCAAGATAAATAATATTTTCAATCATAAGAATTTTGAACAATATTTATTGACTAAATTTCGATCAAAAAAAATGTTAAACAAGATTTTTAATTGTGAAATGTGTTGTATTTTAGGAATCAATTTAAAGGACTCATTTTATAATTTTAATTTTAAAGAGTCACATAATAATTTTGAAAAATTTATAATAGATTGTTGTGTAAAATTACCAACAGGAAAGTTGAATAGAACTACTATAAAGGATAAATATGAAACGTGGTGTCGTGTGAGAAATCTAGAAGTTCCAAACAAACACAAGATAGTTGATTTGTGTAAATTTTTAGACAAGTATTTTTTTAAAGATAAATTTTATCAAGGAGAGACTACATATTTAGGGTGGTATGGTATTACAATAAAAGAGGATGTTCTCAAGGGTACTGGTATTACATCAACATTATGTAAAAAGAATAAAGTATGTAAAGTTTATAAAGATGAACCAAATATTATAGTTAAAGAGTGGGATTCTCAAAAAACAACAGCTGAAGAGTTGGGGATTCATAAAAGTACATTAAAAAGTCGTATAGATAACAAGTTTATTTTTATTGATGGAGATAGAGAATTTTATTTAATAAGACAACAGGATTTAGTTAAAAACAATTTACGTTAAAAAATATTAATTTAAAACTTTACAGTTTATAAAAATAAAATGAGTGCAGTAGAAGTTGATTCTGTTGAAAGTTTTTTGAATAGATTTGAACAATTGAAAAGTGTATACAATCAAGCTCAAGAGATTCTAGTAAAAGAAAAAAAAACGGATAATCAAAAATACGTAGAATGTATTCAAATTGCAAGAGATTGTATTAAATTTTTGGATGAATTAAATCCATTTGTATCACAAAGACATAAAAAACCTATCATTGAAACTTATTATATTAGTGGTGAATTGTTGATAAGAACAGTTGGTCTACATATGAATAGAGATGGTTTTACTGATGTTGAGAAAAATACATTGTATATGGCTATAGCGCATCTTAGAAAGGTATTGACATTGGAACCATTTAATAAACGTGCTATGGAAATGTTTAAATTGGTATTTTTATATTTGACAATATTTAGTCCAAATGCAGAAGAAAATTTAGTATTGTTAAATCAAATTTTGGTAGTAGATCCATGTGATTATCAATTGCATTATAATTTTGGTTTTATGTATCATCGTGCAAATAAATTAGATAGCAGTGTTTATCATTATAAATTGGCAATTGGTATTATTGATTTGTTAACACAAAATGTAAAAGATGAAAATGCTTTGTTAATTTTGAAACAATTTAAAATTAAATGTTTGAATGGGTTAGGTAGTGTGTATTTTACTATTCAAGATAGAGATACTGCTTTATATTTCTTTAACTTGGCTTATGAAATTGATCCAAATGATCCTGATGTAAATAATCAGATTGGTGTTGTTTATACTGAATTAAGAATTACAGACAAGGCTATTGAGCATTATATGCGTGGTATTGAAAATTATAAACGTGCACATATTTCAGTTGATAAGGATATGTTGGTGGCAAGTATGTATATGAATATGGGTTTGGCGAAATGTTATGAATGTGATTTTGTTGGAGCTATTGATGGATATAACAAGGCTTTAAAATACAAACCACGTCTCTCATTGGCTTATCAAAACAAGTTATTAGACTCTAATTATATATCTCATTTGATAGAAGATCCTATGTATATAGCTAGGATTCACAAGGCTATTAATAAGATTTATCCACTTGTAGTTGATGATTACAAGGTATCTTGTCCTGATTATAAAATCAAGGAAGATATTTTGAAATGTAATTCTAAAACTGAATTGGTTAAGCGTGGTGTAAAGATAAATATCGGTTTTGTATCAGGTGATTTTATTTGTCATCCAGTATCTTATTTCTTACATAGTATTTTGAATCATATTAATTATGATTTATTTAACGTTACTTGTTATTCAGTAAAGGTAGTTAGATTGGAAGATTTGTTTCCAAAATGTAACTGGGTAGTTGTTAAGAATATGTCAAATGAAGATTTGAAACGACGTATTCAACAAGATAATATAGATATTTTATTTGATATGTCAGCTCATACAGGTGATAATAGATTGGATACATTTGTATTAAAACCAGCTCCTATTCAGATTAGTTATTGTGGTTATCCAAATTCAAGTGGTGTAAAATCAATGGATTATAGAATTACTGACAAGTTTTGTGATAGTGAAAAGAGTCAGAAATATTATCAAGAAAAGTTTGTATTTATGGATCGATGCTTTTTAGCTTATACACCAAGTATGGGTATTGAAAATATTCCAGATATTGTAAAAGAACAACCTTGTATTAAGAATGGTTATATTACATTTGGTACCTTTAATAGATTTAATAAAATTAATGAAATGGTAATTGGGGTTTGGGAAAAGATTTTACAAAGAGCACCAACTGCACGTTTTGTTATTAAAACAAAAGAATTTTTAACACCAAAATTGAAAAAGAAATTTTTGGATACATTCAAGGATAAATCGGTATTGGAAAGAGTAGTAATTTTACCTTATTCAGATACATATCTAGAACATTTACCAGATTATAATAAAATGGATGTGGCA
>Ga0102830_1000143_pt1 | contig 34450 bp, 31 predicted proteins | sample ColrivemetaGS703_FD_84511 | JGI IMG/M metagenome (GOLD analysis project Ga0102830, IMG submission 84511) | Estuarine microbial communities from the Columbia River estuary - Freshwater metaG S.703 | ecosystem: Environmental > Aquatic > Marine > Intertidal zone > Estuary | place: USA: Columbia...
AGTGTATCCAGTGCTTCCTGTTTCTCCAGTGTATCCAGTGCTTCCTGTTTCTCCAGTGTATCCAGTGCTTCCTGTTTCTCCAGTGTATCCAGTGCTTCCTGTTTCTCCAGTGTATCCAGTGATTCCTGTTTCTCCAGTGTATCCAGTGCTTCCTGTTTCTCCAGTGTATCCAGTGCTTCCTGTTTCTCCAGTGTAACCAGTGCTTCCTGTTTGTCCTGTATGTCCATTTGAACCGGTTTCTCCAGTGTATCCAGTGCTTCCTGTTTGTCCTGTATAACCAGTTGAACCGGTTTCTCCAGTGTATCCAGTTGAACCGGTTTCTCCAGTGTATCCAGTGCTTCCTGTTTGTCCTGTATATCCAGTTGAACCGGTTTCTCCAGTGTATCCAGTGCTTCCTGTTTGTCCGGTATAACCAGTTGTTCCTGTTTCGCCAGTGTATCCAGTGCTTCCTGTTTGTCCTGTATAACCAGTTGATCCTGTTTGACCAGTGTAACCAGTGCTTCCAGTAACACCTGTATAACCAGTTGAACCTGTTTGTCCAGTTTCTCCAGTATAACCTGTTGTTCCAGTTTCTCCGGTATAACCTGTTTGTCCAGTGTATCCAGTGCTTCCTGTAACACCTGTATACCCAGTTGATCCGGTTTCTCCAGTATAACCAGTTGAACCGGTTTCTCCAGTGTATCCAGTGCTTCCTGTTTGTCCTGTATACCCAGTTGATCCGGTTTCGCCAGTGTATCCAGTGCTTCCTGTTTGACCAGTGTATCCAGTGCTTCCTGTAACACCTGTATACCCTGTTGAACCAGTGTATCCAGTGTATCCAGTGCTTCCTGTTTGTCCTGTATATCCAGTTGAACCGGTTTCTCCAGTGTATCCAGTGCTTCCTGTTTGTCCTGTATAACCAGTTGAACCTGTAACACCTGTATAACCTGTTGACCCTGTTTCTCCAGTGTAACCAGTGCTTCCTGTTTGTCCTGTATATCCAGTTGATCCTGTTGATCCTGTTTGACCTGTGTATCCTGTTTGACCTGTGTATCCTGTTGATCCTGTTTGACCTGTGTATCCTGTTGATCCTGTTTCTCCAGTATATCCAGTGCTTCCTGTTTGACCAGTGTAACCAGTTGACCCTGTTTGACCAGTGTAGCCGATTGAGCCGGTTTCTCCAGTGTAGCCGATTGAGCCGGTTTCTCCAGTGTATCCAGTGCTTCCTGTAACACCAGTGTAACCAGTTGACCCTGTTTGACCAGTGTAACCAGTTGACCCTGTTTGACCAGTGTAACCAGTTGACCCTGTTTGACCAGTGTAACCAGTTGACCCTGTTTCTCCAGTGTATCCAGTGCTTCCTGTAAGACCTGTATAACCAGTTGAACCTGTTTCGCCGGTATATCCAGTTGTTCCTGTTTCTCCTGTATATCCTATATATCCTGTATATCCTGTTGAACCAGTGCTTCCTGTTTGTCCAGTGTAACCAGTGCTTCCTGTATAACCAGTTGAACCGGTTTCTCCAGTGTATCCGGTATATCCTGTTTCTCCTGTATATCCTGTATATCCTGTTTCTCCTGTATATCCTGTATATCCTGTTTCTCCTGTATATCCTGTATATCCTGTTGAACCAGGTTTCCCTAGAGCTGCCGGTCCAGTTGGACCTTGAGGACCAGGAGGTCCTTGTGTTTTCAGATTACAACATCTTTGGGCTCCTAAATATTGAGTATGATTTCCATAATATTTTGACATTATATATATTATTTATAATTTATAAAAATAAAAATAATATAGTAAACGAATAAATTATTAAATCAATTTTAATAAATAAAGGTAATTATTACGGAAAATCTTTTCTATCAAATTATTTATATATTTGTTACGATAAATTGACGCGTTATGAAGAGGGTAGAGAAGAAAGGCAAAGTTTTATCTCTCCAAGACTAGCAACATTATACTTCACAACAAGAGGCAAATCATTTTCCAGATAGAGTTCAATTTGTTGGCACAAGTTGGTACATTTGATGAAATAACCCAAGTTCTTAAGAGAGAACTCGCCTTGAATAATTTTGGATGAATCTTGCTTCAAAATAAAGCCCATGCTGCCATCAGACTCGGCACGATGAATTTCGGCTGAAGCAAATTGTCCAGAGCATTTAAAGATAAGCTCGTTACCAACAGACTTAATTTCAAGCTTATCAGAAATACAAGAAAGATCCCTAATAATCTTTTGAAAATCAGCTGAGGGAAGATTGATAATAGAAGAGAATTTAACATCAGGATATTGAAGCTCTTCAGGTTCGGGTTCAATAAGGCGTAACTTTTGAGTCTTACATTGCTTAATTTCTCCGTTTTCAAATTTCAATGCTAAATGAGAAACAATTCCATCAACATAATCGGAATTTTCAATATAGATAGTTAATGTATCATCATTATCAATTGAATTGATAAGCTTAAATAAATGAAACATGTTAACACCAATAATAATTTTTTCTTTTTTACATTCATAGAATTCAAAATTTTGTGCGGCCAAATAAAGATGAGCTAAAATAGTATGCGATTTATCCATATTAATAATGCGAATACCATCAGGTTCGAAAGTAATATTTGTTTCTAAAAGAATGTCTTTAAGAGCGGTCATTAAAGTTCTGAAAGGAGCAATTTGTACAGTTTTAATAGTTAAAACATTACCTTCCGTTTGTGTAGATACCTGAGATTTGCTTGAAAATGTAGACATTATACTATTTTTATCTAAAAATCTTTAAATACTTATGTATCTAAATATTTAACGCAACAATTTAAAATAAATATATTATTTACATTTTACGATTTTACGATTTTAATTGGGAACAGGAAAAGGGCGTTGATTTTTTTCAATTACTAAAGGTTCTGGAACAAATGTTACACCTTTTTCGTATATATTCACTGAACCTAATTTATTAATTTCAGGAACAAAACAAGGAGCAGGATTTACTAAATTAGTTGAATTAATTCCAAACAAAAATGATTCTGTATCGGCAGCATTATATGATAATTTATTCCAAGGTATTTGCGCAGGCATTAACCCATTGCCTGGTAATCTTGTATTATAAGCAGCCCCATATTGAGAGTTAGGATATAATGTATAGGTTTCTGTTTGTTTAAATTCTCTCTGTTCTAAATTATAATTACCTGGTGTATTTCTATTACGAGTAGAAGCCATTTATATATACCTGTAAAAGAATAAAATTTAAAATAATAATTCTTAAATCTAAAAAATAGCATCTCGTAAATTAGACATATTTGTTTCAGATATTATACCTGTATCTAATAATTCGCTTATACAAATATGTGTTAAATACATATAATCATATGAAAACATTAACATTAAACCAAATTCTTTGTCAATATTTAAAAATTGTCCAGTTAATTTAACCATACAATCTTTAAGAAATGTATTGTCTCTTACCTTTTTATACAATTCATGAATTGATTTCTCCATTTCTGAATCATCAAAATTTTCTATTCCTAAAATATTTAAGAATTCTTGTCTATAAATAGCATCTCTTATGAATTCTTTTTCATCATTAGATATATTATCTTCTTCTAAAAATACTTCAGAAGTGTTATAAGTGCAAACAACCTTTGTATTATACATTCGTTTAATTATAAATTAATATTTAAATTATAATTAAGTATTAATATTTTTAAGGGACTTTGTTTTAATTGTCACTGTCACTTTGTTTTAAGCATATTGATAAGTGGAATGCTTATTAAAATAATCGCCGTCACGAGTTAATTCACGAGACGGAACACCTCCGCGAATCCAACCTTGAGAAGCATCACTTTCAATAGTTGAATTCTTAATTTTCTCTTGAACAGCTGGTAATAGAGGAGTTTGATGATACTTAATGTAACTCTTTTCGCTTAAATTGTTTACACTGCGTTTGTTAACAATTTGCTCACCTTGTTGAATTTGAGCTTCCATAACAGGATTTACTGAGCCACGTCCTAAATAAGGGACAGTGGCAAAAGGGCGTTGAAATAAGTCAATTCGGCATCTAGGATGTGTTTGAATTGTTCCAATTTGAAGCATCGATGATTCATCAATATTACATCCACCGGCACCAGAATTGTAGCCACCATTATACATAATACCAGGTTGAGTAGTCGCAAGATCGATAGGATTTTTCATCGAACAATCTGAAGCAAAATAGTTTTGCGTTAAATAATTACATGATGCTACATTTTGGATATCAGTTTGTGATTTATTACAATCATCTAAACCGATGCGACTCATATTTTGAAAAGTATAACTAGAAACGTTTGCCATTTATATAATTATAATACATATTATTTTTTATAAATTTAAATGTTTTTTTGTTTCTAAATGTCTATTAAGCAAAATTTCACCAAAACAACCAAAATCGCATTTTTCACAATAGTATGGAAATTCTTTTATTCTCTCTTCTTTAGTTGCGTGTTTATTCAAATAATGAAGTTTATAATTAGTTGTTTTGCTAGGAATATAATCACAATGTTTACATTTATCTTCTATTTTTTTATCACATCTCTCTTTGCGTTTCTCTCCAGTATGTTTTTTTGTTTCTAAATGTTCATTCCATTCTGATAAATAGTTACACTTATATTGACATTTTTCGCAAAAATATGGATGTGAAAATATTTTACAAATGAATTTTATTAAGGATAAAACAAATCCTAATAAATTTACGTTTCAAAAATTACAAGATTATTGTAATGAAAATAACATACAATTGCTAGAAGATTATAATAATGTTCATATAACTAAAAAAAGTATATTTAAGACTAAATGTCAAAACGAAAATTGTAAAGAATCTGTAAATAAAATATTCAGAGAGATTGAAAAAAGAGGCATTTATTGTAAGAAATGTATGAATGCTATAAAACAAAACAAACGAATAGAAACATGTATACAAAAATATGGAGTTTCTAATTCTATTAATTGTAAGGAAGTTCAAGAAAAAATAAAAAAAACTAATTTAGAAAAATATGGGGTAGAATTTGCTTTTCAATCAGAACAAATAAAAGAAAAAATAAAACAATCTAATTTAGAAAAATATGGGGTAGAATATCCTACCCAACGCAAAGAAATTATAAATAAAATAAAACAAACTAATTTAGAAAAATATGGATGTGAGATAACTTTACACGCAGCAGCTATAAAACCTAAGGTTTGCGAATCAATAATGAAAAAATATGGTGTAGAAAATGTATCGCAAAATAAAGATATTAAAGATGCAAAAATTAAAACATCATTAAAAAATTGGGGAGTTAAATATCCATCACAAAATCTAAGTATTCAAGAAAAAACAAAACAAACAAATTTAACTAATTTAGGAGTTGAGTATCCAACACAAAACGAAGGAGTTAAAAATAAAATAAAACTAACTAATTTAGAAAAATATGGATTTGAATTTACATGGCAAAATGAAAAAATAAAAAATAAAATTAAAGAAACTAATTTAAAAAATTTAGGCGTAGAATATCCTTCACAAAGCGAAGAAGTTCAAAATAAAAATATTAAAACAAGCTTGAAAAATTGGGGTGTCAAACATCCATCACAAAATCAAATAATTAAAACAAAGACAAAAGAAACAAATATAAATAAATATAATTGTGAATATACTCTACAAAATGAATCGGTAAAACAAAAATCTGTTGAAACTAATTTACTAAAATATGGCGTAAAATATCCTTTACAAAATTCTGAAATTATGGAAAAACAGATTAAATCTAGTTATTCAAAAAAAGAATATACATTTCCATCTGGAAAAAAAGAAAATATACAAGGATATGAAAATTTTGCTCTCGATGAATTAATTATAAATGAAAAAAATGATGAATCAAATATAATTATTGGAGTTAAAAATGTTCCTGAAATATGGTACAGTGATGAAAATAATATTGAACATAGATATTATGTCGATATATTTATCCCATCTCAAAATAAATGTATAGAAGTTAAATCTCTATATACGTACAATAAAAATAAAAAAATAAATATTTTAAAATCCGAAGCTGCAAAAAAATTAGGTTTTATTTATGAATTTTGGATATATGATAATAAAGGAAATAAATTAAATTAAGGATTAATATAACGAAAATTATCCGCAATTCTCGCGATTGCACCTTCGGGAGTTGATAATTTACCAGAATATTTCATATCATTATATAAAAACTGAGCATACGCGCTTTGGTCGTTTTCAACTCTTGTATTAGCTGTGCTAAAAAATGCTCTATTTGATTGATCTAGCTCAAACTCTTGCCATAAGTCACCATATAATTGTTTATTTGTATTTTTAATGCCTGGATTCATCATTTGAACAGCACGTTTAACATTTTTGGTAATATCTTCATCGACATCCACGTTAAAAGAAGGTGGAGCAGATTTTCTCTCAGGATCGTCATTGATTTGAGTTAATAAAACATTGCTAAATGGATTCTTTTTTGTTCCTTCCTTAAATTCTGACTTTAAAACTGAATCTAAAGTAACTGGATTAACATAAGAAGCTGGTTTTTTATCAAACATTCCAGTAACTTCATTACCTTGAACATTAAATCCTTCATTTAACATTTCTTTTGTAATTTTATGTTTTCGCATGGTAAATAATACAAAAATAACAGCTAATGTTAAACCTCCGACAAGTAAAATTCTTTGAGACATTGTTAAAATATATCCTAAAATTGTGATTAAGATAACAAGTCTTGTTATAGAATTTAGTTTTTGTTCATAACACATATTTGTTGTAGGCCATAATTCTAAAATATATTCTTTATTAAATAAGACCGTTGGATCATTTGACCAAAATTGTATTGTCATTGTTATATATATTAACTATTACTTAATTTTTATAAAATTTTGTTATAAAAATTAATTATTAAATTTATTTTTTAACCTTCTTCTTTTTCTTAGTATCATTAGAAGGTTTAGAACCTCTTGGTGTTCTCTCGATTTTTTCAGCAGAACCAAATAGTTTCAATAATTCTTCTTCCGAATATTTAGGGGTTTGTTGTTCTTGCTCAGCTTGTTGAGATTGTTGTTCCATTTTTGTTTTTGCGTTTGCTTGAGCCTTTGCTCGAATTCTTTCTTTCGTTTTAGCCATTTTCATTCTACTATTTAATTGTGATTCCATTGCGCCCATATTTACCTTTCCTCCCATACCAGCCATACCACCCATTCCCATTTTGCTTAACATAGATTGAATATTATCCATTCCGGGCATATTTTTCATTTTATTCATAATTTCAGTAGCTTCAGCAATTAATTCTGACTCTTTAAGTTCGCCAGATTTCATTTTACCGTCTAATTTATCTCCAACTGTTTTTACTAACCCCATAAGCTTAGTTGGGTTCTTCATTAATTTTTGGAATATATCTTTCATATCAGTTGCGTCTTCAAATTCAACATTTAAATTGGAAGCAGCTTCTTCAGCAATTTCTCGCGCCAATTGTCCTAATTTACCATCTAACATAGATGTAATATGCTCATGAATTTGGCTGGCATCTGGCATATTCTCCATGTTGATTCCTGAGCCCATTCCTTGTCCTAAATTTCCACTTACATCAAACAAGTTTTGCATATGAGACAAAGTTTCCTCTAATTTACCCTTAAATTCATCACCATTAATGGCTTCAAACATTTTTGCGGTATCACCAAAAGCATCTTTGTTGTCAATTGTGTTAATAATTGCAAACATAATTAATTGAAGATATTTCCAAATTGTATCACGTGTATTTTTAGAGATATCGCATTGCCATAAGTTTTTAAAATGAATATTTGGTAAAAACTCAGTGTCAATATCCGAATCTTCTTTAAACATGTCCTCATTTTGGTATAAAATATCAAAAAATCTTGGTGGAAACTTTTTCTGACAAAAATTAAACAATAATTTAGTTGATTTTTCTAGAGATTTTTCATATATTTGGTTTCTATCATCTTCATTATCAATATAATGATAATGATCTTTATCTTTCCACCATTTAGATATAAATGTTTCATATTCTGGGAATGTACTTCTTAAATCGTTTACAAAATCTTTTATAACCTTAGTAAATTCTTCAGGAATTGATTTACTTTCTTCTGTCATATTTATAATTATGAGTTATATATTTTTAAATCAAACTTATTCAAATATATATATTTATTTTAAATTTAAATTCTTTTTTTATTCGCATAATTGTGATAATTTAGTTAAGTTTTGAATATACTTCATAACTTTTGCTTGGTTCTCGGTGCTCATATTTTTAATTGGTTCGCGCAATCTATCAATAGATTCCATGATTTTATCTGAATTTGTGGTTCCTGATACATCGTGTGAATAATCTTTATTAATAAAAAAATCAATATTTCCAGCTTCAATTTCACTCTTATATTTGCTAACAATAAAAGCGTTCCAAATTTTAACAATCATTTTTGGATTTGCTTTTCTAATAGCTGTTAACGCATTTTTTGTTGTTAAAATATCAGGGTCGTCAGGAAAGACACAATGAACATCATTAACGAATTCTATAAAATGGTCGTTGAAAACTGTAAGTATGTTTGACATTTAAATAATTATACATTTTATTTTTTAAATTGATTTAGTAATAAATAATTATTTTATTCATTTTTCAATTACAGAAAATATTGTTCATGCGTTAAAAAATGAATTAGTTGAACAATGAAGGCCTCCATACATTTTGTGTATTTCATTAAAAGGAACAAAAATAGACCCTTCTATTTTACTATGTGTTTCTTTATCTTGAACTAGAATCTTTCCATTTTCTAACTCTAAAATATTTGCGCCATAATTATTTTGGCTTTCATCTGATAAAGAAATAATATTATAGTTATTGTCTTTTAGATAATCAATCAGATTTTTTGCTTTACCCTTTTTCTTATATATTCCATTATCTTGTAAGACATATTCTATTGCAATTCTCTTACGAATTGAGTTTTTATGTGTTAATTCATTCCATATAACACATTGTTTACATCCAAAGGGTGAAAAAATACAATCTAAATGAATGCGGTACATACTTTTATCCGGTTGCGTAGGATATATAATAACAACTTTTTTTGTTCCATATAATCCAAGTTTTAATAATTTTTTGGCGGCAGCCATATTTGAACGTGTGCCAGTTCCAATGAAAGCAGTATCACAATTAATAAGAAAGTCGCCTCCTTCTAACTTTTCGTCATCCTTACATTTATATATAATATCTTGATGAAACTTTTTCATCATTTTTTCTATGTTTTCGCGGTCATGTATCCTGATAGGTTCTTTCATATTTCCTAAAATAAGTCCTTTAGGTGTTTTAATAAACGGGTCTCTTGTGTATAATAAATTTGCTAAATGTTCACTAGGAATATTCTTTGGTATATATTCTGAAATATCGATATATTTTTGTCCTTGTTCTCTCAATACTTTTTTTAATCCTTGGTGTTGTTTTATTGATTTATCTGCATTAACTACATCTCTATATAAATATTTTTGTGGATCTTTGTTTGCTATTTCTATTGCCTTTTTATTGGGAGTAAACATAACAATTATTTCCCCTTTATAAGGTTTTATTTTTCGTGTTTTATTTTTTCGTGTTTTATTTCTTCGATTTCTACTATTTTTTTGAGTGTACGAAATTCTCATATAATATAAATATACTATTTACAATATAGTATTTAATTTTTTTTGATTATCTCTAATAAATTTTCTTAAATGATAACGTGTGTAAATTTAATAACTCATAGGAGGTCTATTTCCTGTTAAATTTTTAATATCCGCATCCCTTTCTTCCTTCATTCTCTTCATTCTACTTTCCATTTCTTGATTCGCATAATCATCACTTTTTTTTGTTGTTCCTCTAATTGTTGTATTATGTTCTTCGTTATTTCCTTGTTGAGAAATTTGACCACTAAATGCGGTATTTAAATCAACATAATTATGCATTTGTCTCATACCTCCATTACCCTTTGCTTCTAATTCATCTGGTTCTTGGTCTAAAAAACTATACTGATCTGAAACAATATCCCTCCCACCAAGAGAAAATGCCATAGGTTCCATGTTATTTTGAGTGGCTTGTCTAACTTCGACTTCTTGTCTTGGTTTTAAATGTTCTAAAATCTGGTCTCCGTAAAGAACGTTATAACCTTGATTTAATAATAATAATGCTGGCACTCGGGTTACATTTTCAGGTAAAATGATTTTTTGACCATTTTCTAAAATAATATAAGTCTTGTTATTAGAATCTTTAATTCTTTTATCAATAGAAATAAAATGAACATCTTTTTGAATATTCGACTTTGATAAAAGCTGTAAGTATTTCTTAGAAATTTCGCAATATTTACTATAATATAAAATACTACTCATCTTAATCTATACTAAGTTTATTCAAAATAATATTTAACTCATTTAAAAAAAAATGATTTAAATTTTCAATTTAAATATAAAGATATATTAGATACAATGAACCCACATCTTGAGACTTTAAATACTAATGATGAATCGCTTGGCTTCACCTTAAGTGGTGTAAATGTCAGCTTGGCCAATGCTATTAGAAGAACTATTTTGTCAGATATTGAATTAGTTGTATTTAGGACAACGCCTAATGAGCTTAATAAATGTAATATTATTACCAATACGAGTCGTTTAAATAATGAAATCATTAAACAGCGCTTAAGTTGTATTCCAATTCATATTAAGGACATAAGAGAGTTCCCTTTAAAAAATTATATTATGGAAGTAAATGTAGAAAATAATACTGATACAATGATGTTTGTTACTTCTGAACATTTTGTTATAAAAGACCTTGTTACGGGAAAACAATTGCCATCGGATAAAATTAGAGAAATTTTCCCAGCCGATGATTATACAGGTTATTTTATTGATTTTGTTAGATTGCGTCCAAAAGTATCTGATGAACTACCGGGTGAAAAATTACATTTGACTTGTGAATTTGATATTGGGTGTGCTAAAGAAGACGGGATGTTTAATGCTGTTTCAACATGTTCATATGGTTTTACTATTGATACTGCTGCGCAGGAAGCTGAACTAGTTAGAAAGATTCAAACTTGGAAGGATGAAGGTAAAAATGAGAAAGAAATTAAATTTGAATCAGAAAATTGGAAATTGTTAGATGGAAAACGCATATATAAGAAAGACAGTTATGATTTTGTTGTTCAATCAATTGGTATTCATACAGATAATGAAATTGTTAATATTGCTTGCAATATTCTACTAGAAAAACTTAATAATATTGATTCTTTAATTGATAAGGATGAATTAGAAATAAAGGTTGCTGAAAATACTATGTCAAATTGTTTTGATATTATTCTTGAAAATGAGGATTATACTATTGGAAAAATAATAGAATATTTCTTATACAGTCAGTTTTATGAAAAGAATATTCTAACTTTCTGTGGTTTTAAAAAGATGCACCCACATGATAATTATAGTATTATCAGAGTATCTTATAATGAGCCTGTTGAGAAATCAACAATTAAAGGTCATTTAAAAGAGTGTCTCCAACTTTCAAATGAAGTTTATAGTAAATTAAAAAAAGATTTCACTAAATTTGTAAAGGAATAAACATTCATAAAACTGTATAATTTCAGAAAATCGGCTTTAAGTAGGAAATTCAATTTATTATATAAAAATGTTAAAAAATCGTTGGGAAAGTTTTTATGAATTTGAAAATTGGACAAAAATAAATGTCCAAAAATGAAAATCTTGGATATTTTATGTCAAATAATTCAATTCTGTGACCATAATTGAAATTTAGCGTCTCATCGCCAAAAAAATAATTCTTAAAATGTTAGCATAATTTTTTTTATTAAAACTTAAAAATAAAATATTTATTAAATTTATGGAAACATTAGGAAACAAAATTATGCCAAAATTATGCTCAAATTTTTATTGTATTTTTTGTGACTATGGAACGTGTAAAAAAAGTAGTTATACCAATCATTTATTGTCATCAAAACATAAAAAACTATCAAATGGAAACCATTTGGAAACAAATGGAAACGAAATTATGCCAAAATTATGCTCGTCAAATTTTTGCTGTGAAAATTGTTTAAAAAAATTTAAAAATCGTTCTGGTTTATGGAAACATTCTAAAAATTGTATTTCTGATAAAGACAATATACATCCCATTGAGACACATGACAAAAAAGACGAATTGATTATGATGTTAGTTAAACAGAATTCTGAACTTATTAAAGAACATTCAGATATTAAACAATTAATATTAGAAATAGCTAAAAATGGAACTCATAATACAATTAACAATACTAATTCACATAATAAAACATTTAACTTACAAGTATTTTTAAATGAAACATGTAAAGATGCTATGAATATTATGGATTTTGTGGATTCTATTAAGTTACAGTTATCTGATTTAGAAAAGGTTGGAGAGATTGGTTATGTTGAAGGTATCTCAAATATAATTGTTAAGAATCTTAAAGAATTAGATATCAATAAAAGACCAGTTCATTGTACTGATAAAAAGAGAGAAACAATGTATATTAAAGATGATGATAAATGGGAAAAAGATGAAGACAGGCTAAAATTACATAAAGTTGTTAGAAAAGTTGCTTACAAGAATCAAAATTTACTTCATGAATTTAAAAAAGAAAATCCAGATTATAATAAATATCATTCGAAGGTTTCAGATAAATACAATAAAATTGTTGTAGAATCTATGGGAGGTCCTGGTAATAATGATTTTGAAAAAGAAGAAAAAATCATTAAAAATATTTCTAAAGAAGTTTTTGTTGAAAAATGATTATAAATAATATAAAATTTATAAATTGTATTATTTATTAAATAGATTAGATAGATTAGATAGATTAGATAGATTAGATATTACTTTCAGATACAATAATGTCAATATTTCTCTTTCTCATTTGAAAGTTTAAACAATACATCAATAGAGATGGGTGTAGTTCATTTACATACTTTTGAACAATAGTATTTGTAACAAACAGTTTTTTCTCTCGAAGTTCATTAATAAATATTTTATGAATGTTAAACATGTGGGTTCTATATTGCTCAGAAAATTCCTTTAGAGGTTTTTCCTTTTTAATATAACATGAAATGTAATTAGAAAACAATGTATTCGTAAACAAATGTACTTGCTCTCTAAAACTAGAAAGTTCTTTTTTATTTTCAGGATAAAAATTTAAGAATTCACTAACTTTACCTTCCTTTCTTAAACAAAGATACTGATATTGGAGCTTAGGTTGATTGCCTCTTAAATTTCTCACTTGCTCATAAACAGGATTTCTAATTTTGCTTCTTTCTCCAGTCAATTTATTATGAAGAACAACACCTACAATTTCATATGATGTATTCATAGACCCATATTTTTCAATTAGTTCGGAATATTTACTAATTGAATACTGTTGTGGAAATTTAACACTAGTCTTCAATGTATTAGTGAAATGATTCCTAAAATTTTGGTAATCATATACATCAACAAAAATTTGGTCATTTTCATAATTAATTTCATATATACCAGCCAAATATAACATAGCTTTTTTAAATGGAACAACGATTCTGTTTTCAGGATGTTGAAGAATAAAACTATAACAATATCTCTTATCTAATACGCATAGATCTAAATTTACTTCTGATGTTGCTTCCAAAAACATATCTCTAAATGTTTTTGGATTTTTACCCTTATAAAAACTAGAGGTAGCGCCTACAGTGTTACGTGTAGAGATTTCCCACCCACCTGTCAAACCAATAGAATTGTCCCAAAACACATTTATCATTGTTCCTTCAACAAATTCTTCAAAAACTACTCCAGGCGTATTTTCACTATATTTTTTAATGAATTGATCACTTGGGATAGATTTAGGAGGAGCAAAACCGACAACCTTATTTTGGCTATTAATAATTACTGAACGACACAAACCATAAGTAGGTATTAAATCAATGCTTAACAAATTTTTATCGTATCTCACAACTTTATAAATAGAGTTAGATGTTCGTGATTCAATTTTGTTTAATTTTAGAATTTCAAAATTATTTACATCACAATTTACTATTTCATTAAAGCCTTTAATGTCTGAAAGTATATATCTAGTAGGAGTCATTGTTTATAATTATAATATTCTAATTTGTCTTTAAACTATAATTATATATTGATTTTTACTTAAGCATAAAAATTTCTATTATAAATATAGAAACTATGTCTGAAATTAATATTGACCCAGGAGAAAAAACATTATTAACCCCAATATTAGATGATATTGTATTAGAGTTACAATTAGGAGATGTTATACAAATAAGTAATCCATTAAATGATATTTTAAATGACCAAACATTCATTATTGATTATATTGATAAGTCAAAAACTTATTTAATAAATACTGATACATTAGAAAGAATTCGACTTTCTATAGATGAAGATGGGACACTTGGTGATGGTAATATAACAAGAATTGCTATATTAAGCAGAAGTGATACTCCTAGCTATGCTAGACAAAATGAATTGCTTCCTGGAAAATGGATAAATGTTTATTTTGAAGGCGATTTTCCTGTTATTATTACTGGAGAGATAACCAATCTAGAAAATGATATGATTGAAATTAAAACGGTCGACGATGATATAATATATATCAATTTTGATTATAAAGGTCTTCCTGAAGGTTTACCAATCCAAATGATTGAAATTAGAGATAGACCTTCTGAACCTTTAGTTCAAGACCAAAAAGAAGAACAACCTTTAGAAGAAATACCTGAATTGGATGGTGAAAAACAATTTATTGAACCAGAAAAAATTCAACTTACTATTCCAGTTAAAGATATAAAAAACCAAATAAGAGAGTTTATTGTAAAAGCTGACCAAGTACAATTTGGTGATGAAGAATTTGGACCAATTCGTTCATTTGTTGATGTAGCATCAAAGAGTCAGCGTTATAGTATTGAAACACAAGTTAGCGATTTATTAGATGAACTTCTCTCTACAATTCCAAATTCACAAAGAACCCCAAGAGTATTAAACAATATTCATACAATGATTGAGAGGTTTAAACAATTGCGTGAACTTTTTTCATCTTATGATAATTATGGAAATGTTGATGGATTTATAGTAAAGGAATCCAATTATAAGCCAATAATTAAAAAATATTTTTATGATTTAAAGACCAATTTATATTGGATTTTACCTGTCGTTAAAAATTTTAAATATATTTATAACTCAGAAAATGTATATGATGAAAACACTGATGTTATTAATCTTAATCTAGATAAAACACTTATTGACCTTAAAGAAATAATTAACAACTACAAATCAAATAACATTCCTTCTGACCAAAATAAATATGCTGAATTATATCGTGAAATTGACACGGCATATACCGTTCCATTTAAAGAACCAATGGAAGAAGAAAATTTAAATGGTATTTTATATGAATTAAAGGCTGTTAATAATATTAATACAGTAATTAATAACTTAGAAGATTTATATTCTTCGGTTTATAGCAATAATGCTGTTAGAAGTAGAAGATTTGTAATACAAAAATATAATAATGGGTTAACAAAATTAGATACGATTGATTCAACTGGAGGGAAAAATGTAACAGTTAGAACAAATATGACACCAAATGATTATTTAAGCATTAAATCTTTTTTATTTTTACCTGAACCTATAATTAGATTTTCAAAAATCAATTTACCAGGAACAAATATATTAGATAGGGTTAATTTGAATAATGCTTTTTTAAATTATTGGGAATTCCTTAGAAAAAATACAAATGTTAATTTGAATTTTATTGATAATTTTGAGGATGAAATACAATTTAATGAACAAAATTTTGCGAATAATATAAAGGAATATATATTAAATCTACCTGAAATAAATAATTTGACGCGCGATGAAATTTATAAAAAATATTTAACACATATTATACCAAAAACACGTGTTCTTTTTAATTTAATGAAAAAATATATAACTGGCAAGTTATCAATTGTTGAGGTAGTTTCTTATTTAGAACCATTTATGATTTATTCAGATGATTTAACTTATATGCAGTATGTTGAAATTATAGATTTTATTAATGAAAAAATTTCTCAATACAATAAAAAATTTATTGAACGTTCAAGAATATTTAAATCACTTACATCTATTAAATCTAGTCCCACTATTCCATCAAGAGCATATTCAATTACTGAAGTACTCAATAAAAACATGCGTAATGATATAATTTATCAAGGATATGATATTTCAGACCCATACATTTTTACTAATTCTGAAATTCTAAGAAAGTTGACAATGAAAGATTTTACAAAATTATATACAACTGCTCTCTCTATTCAAAACTTTCCATTAATGTTTCCATCAGAATTTTCCACATTATTTGAAGAAGAAAAAACGAAACTTGACGGAAAAATAAAAACAGAAGAAGAAAGTAATAAATGTAGAACAATAACAATAGCAAAATATTATACATCTATAGATCAGTTAAAACAAGACGATGATAAAAGTATTTATTTTGATAAAAAATATGATAAAACCAATTATGGTGTATTAGAAGATAGCAATGGATATGAAAAACAAGTCCTTATAATGTCGCCTGATGAGTTAAGAGCACATATTACAAAAGATTTAATGGAAAAGAAACAAATGAGTGAAACTGATGCTGAATATTTAGCTAATACTCTTGTTGATGGTCATAAACAAGTAATTGATGGTCAATTTGCTATTTTGTATTTGGGATATAATGAACAAGCCAGTAATGAAGTAAAATATTACATTCGTAAAAATAATAAATGGGAATTAGATGATGAATTAAATAAAGAAAATATAAACACAGATCAATCATCTATATTATGTGATATTCAAGAACAATGTATTAATGTTACTAAAAATAATACTGATAAATGTGAATCAACAAAATCAGATGAATTAGGATTACAAACTAAACTTTTAAAAGATGTTATTAATGAATTTGACACAAAATATAAACTTTCAAATGAAGAATTAAAGAAAAAAATAAATGACCGATTTGAATATCTCCAATCAATAGACGCCATGTTAACAAAAATAGAAACAAATAATTTATTAAAATATAATAATCAAAAATATAAATTAGGTTCTTTAATTGAAACAGATGCTACAGGAAAACCAGTATCTCCATATACTAAATTATTAAATATGATTCTTGGACAACAAGACTTTCCAAAAAAACAAAATGATATTATAAAATTTGTCAACACTTTTACTAGAGAATATAATGAAGGTTTCGGTCCTTTGAACCAAGAAGAATCTGAACATTGGTTATATTGTATTACTAGTGATTTGCCTATTTTACCTAAATTTAAATTTGAATTAGCAGAAGCATATATTATTGGTGGTGAAAATGGTTATGGAAATATACTTGAACATATAAAATCAACAATCGGTCAAGCAAGTGATGACGGTGATTGGTGGTGTGATAAACATAGTGGTTGGCCAATTTGCCCAGTAGATTTTGATGTTGAAGAAGGTTATGAAGAAGGATTTAAGGTTTCTACTAGGTCAATTATGGAAGCCGATGCTGGTAATAAAATTATGTCAGCAATATCATCAAAAGAGATTAAATATATTACCCCTGAAACTAGAATGATAAGTAATATTGTTAATGCTATTTCTGTTGCTATGGGTATAAATATTGAAATCCAAAAGGAATTTATTATTAATACTGTTTTAGATTCAATTAAAGAAACTGTTGAATCAGAAAGTGATTATAAAATCAAAGTTAGAGAGATGGCAGAAAAAGGGAAAAAAATTATGTCATATAAAGATTTCTATAATACTGCTATTTTATATTATACAATAGGAACGTTTTTAATCGCAGTTCAAACATCTATACCATCAGTCAAGACAAGAAAAACACATCCGGGATGTGTTAGATCCTTTACTGGTTATCCATTTGAAGGGCAAGGCGATTTAAGTAGTTTAAATTATTTAGGGTGTGTAGCTTATGATATTAGGGAATCTGGCGAACCATGGAATGTATTAAAAGGTAAAAAAATAGAAGTAATAAACAATAGGATTAAAGCTTCAATCGATAATGTGTTACTATCCCATCCTGAAGTTAAAAGAAAATTTGAAGAAAAAACGGTTTACTTATTAACGAATACTTCCACAGAAATACCTGAAGAACATGATATTGCTAAATGGTCTCAATTTTTACCACCATTAGTGAAATTTACTATTAAACATTTAGTAAATATTTCACCAGAGTTTAAAAAATCATTAATCAGCGATTTAAGATCTGGTTCGGTTAATCAAAGAGAAAAAATTCTTGTAGTTAATTCAAAAGTAATCCACTTCTCTCTAGCTCTAATAGAAAGAATACAAGAAATTGTTAAAAAGAGTAATTTGTTGCTTCATACAACAAACAACGAACCTTATTTAGAAAATTCTTGTTGTGAAACGAAAGAAGGAGAAACTACAATTTCTTACTTTTCTAATATAGACCCAAGAATTAGTGAATATAATCAAATTGTTACAAATTTGTCAAATATTATTGATGATATTATTAGTTATTCAAAAGGCGGAATATTTTATAGCAAAATTAACACAAAAAATGTGTATCCATCAATTACAAACGAATATAATGAAAAAACAATTTATTTGGCATTTATTTATTTTTGTAAATTTAAGTCCCTAATGCCTATACCGCAAGGTTTACTTCCATTATGTACAGATAAACCTGAGTCTGGATTAATAAATCCGAATGATTCTCTTGATCGTATGATTCAAAAACTAAAAGAAGATGGTAGAAATTATAAGAATGAACAGTTCCTTAGACTTCTTCAAATCATCGGCAGACATAATATAGTAAATATTGATTTAAATACTCCTGAAATATCTGCTATAACAAGATTAACAAAAACATTAGAGTCAATTGATGATGAAAATGACGAAGTTGTTGAAAAATCCTTGAGAGACCTAATTAGCAATTCATTAGATACTTTTGATATAGCCACTGAAAATTATACTCAAGAAGTAAAAAATTTAAATAACTTTTTAATTAAAAACATTGCTTCTATGAAAGCAGAAATAATTGAATTTGTTCAAAAAAATACTGGACCAAATATAAGTAATAGTTCCGTTAGAAAAATGACCAAAACAATAGAAAATTTATCTAATTGGATTGCTGATAATTCATTCAGAAATGAAAATATTAAAATCAGCGATGATAAACTGTATAATATTGTCAATTTTTATAAAGATTTTATTTCTAACTTTGTTAAGGTATTTCCTAATATTATTTTAAATAAGGTTAATTATGACGATGTTCACATTCCAAATTATTATGGATTTTCAAAAAATCACTCTACTAAACTTAAAAATTATATTGGCGGATATTATGAAAAATTAAAAACGTTTTATGGTAATCCAACTTTATTAAATATATTAACGACTGTACAAAAAACGTCTAATAATTTAATTAGAATTTCTAATGTAACACCTAAATTTTCTAGTATTAAACTTGGAGAAGAAAAAACAATTAAACCTGTCTTCGACGAGAGAACTAGCAGATTTTTATTTGAATATTATTTACTTCGCGTTTTACTTAACTATATTGAATTGAGTGATGAAGAAGAAATGATTGTTACTGAAATTAGAAAGGAAGCTGAGGTTTATGATATTTTTGCAGTTGAATATCTTGAAGAAACTGAAACTAGGGCTGACTTAGCTATGACGTCTAGAAGTCAAAAAGACGTTACATTGTTAACTGGTAATAAAAAAGAATTAAGACAAAAAACAGCCGAGTTATTAATTGCCTTTGTAGATATATTGAATAATCAAAAAGATACTGTTGATATATCGTATGAAGAGATACAAGATAGAGTCTTTAAATTACGTGAAAGAGAGAAAGATATGGTTACAGATACACTTAAAGGAATGTCAGATGAGTTAAGAGACGCTGATACTATTCTTAAAATTAATAAATTGGGTAAATATAGTGTTGGAATGCAAAAGGGTCTTACAATGTATGATAAAGAATATTATGAAAAAGAAGGAGACCTTAGAGATGAAATGGTTAAAGCAGAGAAAAAAATTAGACAATCTAATCCTGACGCAAATGATGAAAATATTGATATATTAATTGATGAATACATGGAACAACAAGAACTTGATAATCAAATTGATGATGAAGCATATGATATGCGTGATATAACAGAAGATTATACTGATGGAAATCATTATACTAGTTTAGAGACTAGTGGATATGGCGACGAATTGGTTGATTGGGATGACGCATAAATATTTAAAAATTTAATATTTTGGTAATAAATAAAATATTAAAAGTTATTTAGCTTTTATGCTACTTTTTTTAAAATAACATATATATAAGATGTTTAAAAATCGTGTTAGAGAAAATACCCCTTTAGCTGCTATAATTCTATTTTTATTTATTTTTGGTTCAATTCAAATGATGAAACCAGTATGTTTTTATAATAAAGATGGAAGTATTCGTCATTTCGGGGTTGGATATAAAAATAAAACTATATTACCTATTTGGTTGTTGTCAATTGTTTTAGGAATTTTATGCTATTTAGCTGTATTGGTCTATCTTTCAAGTTCTAAAATATTTTAATTTTGATAATGTTCGTCCTTAATTATAAAAAGTTGTTCCATCAATATTTTTAATGATTGATAAAGTTCTGATTCTATTTTTAAATCTTTTAAAATATTCAATGAATTATTATATAACTTTATGTGATTTAAAAAAAATTCGTTACGTTCTTCTTCATCTGTAATCCAGTCTTGAAATTTATTAAGTGTTCTGATAAATGATATTGCCTCGCGCTTTTCACTAGCAATTAAACGTCGTTTAATTAATTTGAATAAGTCATAATTATTCATAACAGTTGCTAAATTTGATTTAATTGGATAAGAATTTTTAGTATTATATTTGTACCAATTATTTTCTTTAAAATATAAAATAAATTTTATATATGGCATAAATTCAATAACAAAATCGTGATATACTGTTGATAAGAATATTAATAATATATCTTTAGAATTTTGTCCCTTTGCAGCCCATTCGCCACATTTTCTAAGAGGATCGTCAGTATCAGAGTTATCTAATATATCTTTGTACTTTAACAATAAAGCTTCCTTTGCTTCTTCGTTCATTTTATAAATATTATTAATAATCTTTAAATATATTTATATATAATCATCAAATTTGTCAAACTTATCATATTCATCAATTATAATTTTACCAAATATTTCTAAATGCTTTCTCTCTTGTTCTTTTTTTAATTTTAATTTTATAGATAGTTCTCTTTGTTTTAATTCATTTTCCTTTTGTTTACTTATTTTTGGTTTACTTTCAATTCCTTTGTTATTATTAATAATGTTATTATTAATGTTATTATTAATGTTATTATTAATAATGTTATTATTAATGTTATTATTAATGTTATTATCATCATCAAACAATTCCTTCATCATAACAATTTCTGTTTCTTCCATTAATTTTTTCTCTTCCAATTGTTTAATTTGTTCTTTAGTAGGAACATGTAAAACTGGAATAACTATATCGCCGCCGTCCCAATCTTCCCAATCTTCAATCATTTATAATTTATATAAATAAATAAATAAATAAAATTTATTATTTAAATTATTTTTTATTTTAAGCTGTAAGAGTATAAGTTGTACTTGTTGCTAATTCTTTTTGTTCCTTAGCTTTTTGTTGTGATTCTTGGAATTTTTTATAATTTTCTTCCATAGTTTTAGGATTTGAGATACATCCTCTTGTTGTTATTTTAAGTTGAACAAGCGCTGTTAGTAATAATCCAGTATACATGTACCACATTGATTCTCCAACATTATCTCTTGTTACAACAATTTCAAATAACTCATTTCTAATTTTTTCTGTTTCTGGATTCTCAGTTTGATATTTAGGTTTTAATAAAGGAGTTAATATATTCCAGTATGATTGGAAATTAGTAGGAACTATTTGATTAATTAATACAGATGTATTTCCGCAAATTTTAATAATAGTATCCGCTGCTGTCATCATATTTTCTTTTTGTTGGGGTGTTAATGTATTATCTTCATTCATTTTCTTTTGAATTTTAGGGTCAACTAATAATTCTGTTATTACTTTATTCGCTGAACTATACACCCAAAAATATCCAATAACATCTGAAAAAGCACTTTTAAACCCAGGATACACCGTAAGTATTACAATTACAACGCCAAAAATTAAAATCCACGGTAAAAATGTTAATACACCAGCAGCACCTATATTTTCTGTTATACTTCCTCCACATGTTGATGAAATTATAGAAGCATTTACCATAAATTGAATAACCATAACTAATAGAAAATAAATAGCTAAATACATATAACTATTGCTTTTGTATTCCTTTTGTTTAGTAGGATCAATTGATATTTCATAAGTATAACTAGGTTTTATTGCCAAATAATAAAATAATGTTGTTAATAAAAATGTTACAATATTTAAATAAGAATTTGCCATATAGATAATATGTATAATTTATTTTATAATTTTAACATTAATTATTATGGATTTCACTGGATTTGACCCTTCACCTAAACCAATACTTACTGAACCAGGAGTTAAGTATTTTCTACATCAAACTCTAAAACAGTGTCACGTTGTTAGAGATAATTTTCATAATATGATATTCAATATTGGATTATTTATAGGTTTCTTGCTTGTTTTAGGATTAATTTTACTTTATAAATACAAGGGTAAATTATCACCAGTTGAGTTAGAAAAAAAAAATAAAGAAAAACAACAATATATTCTCTCTAAAATTCAAAACTTTCAACAAGCTAAACGTATTGCTCATCAAGAATTAATAACAGGATTACCGGATTGGGAAAGTGAATATGATATTATTCATTCAAAAAAATAATACTAATATTAAATTAAATAATGTAAATAATTTATTAAATATAATATATAAATGGATAAATCTTTAAAAACTGTATATGATGTAAAGGAATCATTAAACGAATATTTTAAACTTAAACAAAAATACGAAGCAGAGATTGCCGCACATAAAAAGAAAATTATTAACAATCCAACACTTAGTGATAGAGAGAAAAGAAGCGAATTTATGAAACTTAAGCCCAAATGTATTAATTGTAAAAGACCAGGCGGTTCAATATTTAAAGTATTGTTTTATCACGAAGACGATAAAATGGAATCTTATAGAGAATACAATGCTACTTGTGGTATCATTTCAAATCCTTGTCATTTTAAAATTAAAATTAGATGTGGTAAAACTGAAACATTTACAGATATTTTCAAAAATATGGAAAACGAAATTAAAGAACTTAAAAATGAAATAATTGATAATAAAAATAAATTGTTGTTTGGATATTTAAATACCAAAGAGGCTTTAGAAAAATTTGATTATTCAAAAGAAACCATTTCTTCATATACTTCACTCTATGAGGAATATCTTACTAAATATAATAATATTGTTGATAATGAAGATAAAAAGAGAGAACTTGAAGAAGCTATTACTAATTCATATATTTTAATTAATCAAATAAAAGAATGTATTAAAAAAAGTCACGAAACTGGAAATAAATCTTTCATATCGGACGCTATTCAAATATATGATACAACATTAATGCCAACATTATTTACTATTAAAAATTTAAAATATAACGAAAGTTTTGTTTGGCATAATGAAGATACTAATACATGTAATTTAATACAAAATAAATATAGTATTTCTAGTCTATTATTTTCTAGTTTTCAAAATAGTGTAGTTGATTTTGTTATTGGTTATGATTCTAAAAAACCGAAAATGATTATTGAATCTGAAGAAACTGAAGAAAACCCTCAATCTAAAATACTATCTAACCCTAGTAGAGGCGAATTGCCGCCAGACAACCCCATTTATGGCAAGGGGAAAGATGGTATTACATGGAATATACCTGAATATAATAAATTATGGGATAAACTACCAATTAAATTTAAAAATGGTTTAATATCAGAAAATGAATGGATGAAAGATTTTATGTTTAAATGTGTAAACGATAGACAAAAAGGAAAAGAATGTCACGTTATTACTCCAAAAAATTTAATTATTCCTCCCAATAAATTAGAAAATGGAAAATATGATTTTGGTGTTCAAATATATTCAGACTTATTTAACACTAAATTAGATACTTCAACAAAAAATACTTATCTAACACTTTTTTCTACCAAAGATGGTGTTAATAATTATAATATGTTAATACATGCCATGAATAACCTTGTTGCGAAAGAAACAGGATTTAATAGAGGATATTTTTAAAAATTTGATATGTATTTTAATATAATTATAAAATATATATGCTGTTAAATTATATTTCTTTACCAATATTTTTAATTAGTTTTGCAATCGGAACTTTCTTTATTTATATTTTAGGTCCAAAAATGAAAACAATTTATATTTATCCAAGTCCTGAAAATGTAAACAAGGTTTTATTTAAGGATAAAGCAGACAATTGTTTTTTATTTAAAGAAGAGATTGTTGAATGTCCAAATGACATATCATTAATATCTAATATACCTATTCAAGCATAATTAATATTTTATTTATATTTAAAATATTAAGTAAAAAGATACTCGCACTATATATTAATGGGAATGCATCTTGAAAAGTTTGTTCACACCGAAACTGGAAAAATAATAATGTCTATATTATTAGGTTTTGGATTAGCTTCACTTTTTAGAAATGTTTGTAAAGATAAAGATTGTTTGTTATTTTATGCTCCACCTTTAGAGAAAATTAAAGATAAAATATACAAATCCGAAGAAAAATGTGTTAAATATTCGCCTATACCGAGTAAATGCAATGTTAATTTTAAAACAGTTGGATTTAGATAAATGTTTGCGTAATTATTATAATCAAATCATTCTTTGTAATAATTATGAGCGATTCAACTAGTATTTTAGATTTACCCACAGATCCTGTAGGAGGGGAAAATGTTAATAATAATATAAAAATGTCTATTACAGAAAATGTAGTTCCGCCGTCAGGACAACCATCGCTAGGAGTGTCTTTAGACCAATCAACTATTAGTCAAATAGTCAACAGTCTCCAACAAGCAAGTATTTCTGGCGCCACTCAATTACCTTCTAGAGATATTCCTATGACTACATCTGATCATACTACTGATCCTCAAATACAACCTAATTATGTTCCACAACCACAGACACATATTGATTATATTAAAAATTGTGAACAAACCTCTGACATGATAGATGAATACAATAAAAACTCACGTCAACAAAATTCATTAGATGATATGTATAATGAAATTCAAACTCCTTTATTACTTGGCGTTCTTTACTTTTTATTTCAATTGCCATTTTTAAGAAAGGTTTTATTTAGTTATTTCCCTGCTTTATTTTCAAATGATGGTAATTATAATATAAATGGCTTTTTATTTTCTAGTATTCTTTTTGGTATATTATTTTATACTCTTAATAAGGTAACTAATTATTTTGGTGCCTTTTAACCACACCTATATTATTTAGACCATATGTAAATGGTTTAAAGATTTAAATACAATACAATACAATGAAAGCACTTTTTCATTTAATATATATGAATTATTATGATGTCACAAAAATGTATATTTTTAATTACTTTAAAACAGGTGATATGTTTTATGATACAATTATATCTACTATTTTTATAAGTACAATTGGGTATATCATAAATTATATTTATGAGAACCGAATAGATTTATTAATATATAAACTATCTTATACGGATATTGTTAATTGGACTGCTAAAAAAAATATGGTTATTATCGAAGGCAGGACAAGCTCTGTAATATCATCATATAGTTATACTATTAATACATCTACAATGTATAGTGACCGTTTTAAAGCTATTTGGAGCTACATAATTAGTAATATAAATAGACTCGACACTATACACATCATTAAAGAAACACATAGCAACTTTCAGTCTTCGTGTGACGGAGAAGACAAGAGAAGACAAAATTTGGATATTTTTATGGTTTCTCAAAATAAATGTTTTGAAATAGACGATGGGATTTTTGTCAAGACAGAAGTGGAACAAGAACAGCAACGTAATGAAAAGGAAAAATCTTGTTCACTCACTGATAAAATAATTATTTATATTTATTCATATAAATATTCTCTTAGTTATCTTAAAAATTATATCGACAATATAACTTATAACTATTTATCAGCAATTAAAGAGAAAAGATTCAACAAAAAATTTATTTATACTCTTGAAAGAATAAATACGGAGGGAGATCAAAAATCACCATTTGGTTTTTGGAGAGAAGATATTTTTGAAAGTGCCAGAACATTTAATAATATATTTTTTGATGGTAAAAAAGAAATTATTTCAAAAATAGATTTTTTCTTACATAACAAGGAATGGTATCATAAAAAGGGTATTCCATATTCATTAGGTATCGGGTTACACGGACCTCCTGGAACAGGTAAAACTTCATTTATTAAAGCATTAGCTAATTATACTAATAGGCATATTATAGTATTATCTCTTAAAATTATTAAAACGAAACGACAATTAGCTGATTTTTTCTTTGAAAATAGATACAGTGGATCTAATGAAAAAGGTGATATATCTTTTGATAAAAAAATTATTGTATTTGAAGATATTGATTGTATTGGTGATATTGTATTAGATAGAGATAAAGAAAAACATAAAACTGATAGCAATAACATTAAAATTGGAGATGTTTTACAAACTATTTGCGATTTAAATGATTCTGGAAGTTCAAAAATATATTCAAAACATAATGAAGAAGTTATAACATTAGACGATATTCTTAACTTATGGGATGGAATTAGGGAGACTCCTGGAAGAATTTTAATTATTACATCAAATCATTATGACAAATTAGACCCAGCTTTAATTAGACCAGGTAGAATTGACATTACACACGAACTTAAGAATGCTAGTCACAATACTTTGTCAGAATTATATTTAAATTTATTTGAAAAAGAAATAGACATGGAAAACCTAAATAAAGTAGAAGAGTTTTTATATTCACCTGCTGAACTGATTAATATATATGTGGCAAATAAAACTCCTGATGCGTTTATGGCGCGCATAATAGAAAATAAAAAGGTTAAATAAATTTATCTGGAATAAAATTCTGTTTATGAAAAACAGTTTTTTCTATGAGGTTGGCTTTCCTCAACTGCTAAAAATTGTGTATATTTTCTTCTTTTGTAAAAATATGTCTGAAAGAAATGACATATTATTATTATTATTATTATTATTATTATACGTTTTATTATAAAATAGTTAATACTTTTTTATAATAATTAAATGATTAATGAATATGTAATTAAATTAATAGAAAATTTACCAGATGATATTAAAAATGTAAATGAACCAATTAAAATGGATGTTGTATTAGATGGCGGAATATTTAACGGAAGTTATCATGTAGGAGCCTTATATTTTTTAAAAGAAATGGAAAATAGAAATTATATTAAAATAGAACGAATATCTGGATGTAGTGTCGGGTCTATTGCTGGATTTTTATATTTCATTGATAGTCTTGATTTAATGTCTAAATTATATGATTTATTTAATAAAGAATTTAGGCAAACATATAATCTTAGTATCATTAAAGAATTAAAAAAACATTTATCTGAACGCATTCCAAGTGATATATGTGAAAGAGTTAATGGGAGATTTTATATCACATATAATAACATAAAAAAGGGTACAAAACAGGTTAAATCAATTTACAAAAATGTTGATGATATAATTAATACAATTATTAAGTCTAGTTATATACCTTATCTAATAGATGGAAATATATTATATGAAAATAAGTACATAGATGGTATTAATCCTTATGTTTTTACAGAAAGAGAAAAAAAAATCCTATATATAGACCTTTTTGGAACAGATAAATTAGGAAACTTATTAAATGTTAAAAATGAAAAAACGAATTATCATAGAGTTCTATATGGATTACTTGATATACATAGTTTTTTTATAAAGAAGAGCAATACTCATATGTGTAGTTATGTTAATGAATGGTCTTACTCTAGCATTTGTTTTAACTACATTAAAACCATAATAGAGAGAATATGTATTTATTTAATACATTTACTAATATTTGTTAAAAAATATGTTTCAGATGAATTTAAAGAGACTGTATTTTATAAAATATTATCAAAAATATCATATGATATTTTTATCATAATATTAGAAAATTATTGTTTATAAGTTTAAATTATTTAGCATTAATATTATTTATAAATATGACAGATATGGAAAATATTGCTATTTCTTCTTCAGACTTTGCATTAGGTGATATACCCGATATTAATGAGGTTATTTCTTCTGTTACCACCAAAGATTATTTAAATTATATCTATATTGCTATTGCTATCGTTGTTGCTGTAATATTATTTTTTATTTACAAATATTACGTAAACAGAGAGAAAAAAGTTACCTTTCAAGATAAGTTAGATAAATGCTATGGCGATGTTTGTTATCGCGAATAATGTTTGCGTGTTTTTCCACCATAAATAGATAGAGCCTTTTTATATTTCTTATTTATTGTTTTTCGTTTTATCTTTTTACTTTTATTTTTTACCTTTTCTATTTTTCTATTTTTATTATCATCAGGTTTGTAATTTAAAAACCATTCTTCCATTTCTTTTTTGTCACCTTTTTGTTTAATTTCTCTATATTTTTCTGCTTTATGTGCACGAATTTCTTCAATTGATTCTTGATGACCATAACACGTAATACTAAACCGTCTAAGCAAACCTTTTTGTTGTAACCTATTTTTTTGCTGAACGTCAAAAAGAAATTTTGACATACACATTATTCTCTCTAAGAATTTGTTATAATATGGTCTATCAGCATATAAAAATGCTAAATAAAAACTCAACATAGTATCAATTGTTGCGATTTTTACTTTCTGTCCTTTAATATTCAGAATATTATAACTGTGACAAGCGATTGGTTTGTAAATAATAACAACCGTATCTTTTCCAATTGTAACTTCATAATGTTCAGGTATTACTTCTCCAACTGGTTGTCTTTTAATTATTTTAACATTTTTAATATTAATATCTTTTAAACGTTCTTTTACTATTTGTGCTGTTGTTTCTGGATCATTTGATAATACATCAAAGTCTGCTATTCTCTCCAATTTATGTTGAAGATTTTTTGGCATATACTGAGAATATAATGAAATAGCATACCCACCAAAAAATACTACGCCTTGATTTACAAGAGTATCTCGGACATTATCATAAATTTCATCTTCTTGTGTTTTGTTTTCCATGTCTCTTTGAAACTCTACATCATTACAATTTATATCTGTAATTGGGTAGTGTTTGTTTAAAACTGCTAAACGTTTCATTACCTTTTCCCATCTACTTGTATCTCCAGCCGGTCTTGATAATTCTAAATACATGGACATTCTTAAATAATTAGGAGGAGTATATAAAATCCCACCTACTCTTATAGAATCATTTTTTAGAGCATTATATATTGGTTTTGGTAAAAGAGTTATATCAGCTACTGGAATATAATTTACAAAAACCTTATATGTTCCATGATGTTGTCCAGCTTTTGCTTCTACATCTGTAAAACCTTTTTTGTAATATATATCTGCTAATTCCTTCGCATCGTCTAAAGCATTCATAGTAAAAAAATCATAGTCAGGCACTTCCAATTCTTTGTTATAAAATTGGTCTTCAGTTGGTAATATATTATTAATTGCGGTTCCTCCATAACAAATTAATTTTTTTTGTTTAATAAAGTCTTCGACTATTTTAATAATATTTTTGATATCTTCTGAATTTACAACACGTTTTGCTATTTTTTCTTCGGCTTTATCAACTGCCATTCTTAATATTGCTAATTCACAATCATCAAATGTTAAATCTTTACAAACATTTTTCGATTTCATACTTTCTTATATATTAATTAGAATTAATTATTATATAAAATTAAAATTTTGTATATGATATTAAAACATTTGTATTTAATAAATACAAACTACTTGATAATGGTGATATAAAAATAACCAACAATATTAGTTTACTTTGCTATTATAAAATTTGCTTATTTTAAAATTTAAAACTATAAAAATCCGTACTTGCTTCGCGTGTAGAATAAGAATATTCTGGGTTTTGGGGTGTTGGTTCAGGAATGGTAACAGGGATATATCTTAGTTCTTCTGGTTTCAATGAAAAAGCATAACCAGATCTATCAAAAAATAGAGCATTTTCCATTAGCAAATTATCTACGAATTGATAACGCATAGCAACCATTTGACAACCATATGCTCTACATAATGAAGCGCTTGGATTTACCGGATTTACTCCGTTATCAGGAAATACAATTGTCATACCTCTTTTGTTATATTCTGTTAATTCTTGAGTATCTGGATTGTTTTTTATACCATAATAATCATACCCTCTCATAAATACTGAATTACTAGTTAGATTTACATATTCAAGAAATTGTTTGTTTTCTAAAAACGCATTATTACTTCTGTCAACAATTAAAATAACTTTGTTTTTAAAATTTAATAAAGGAGTGCTTCCTAAATTTTTTCCTGAATTTTCAAAACTATAGTCTTTACCAAGCATTATGTTGTCGTATGATTTAAATATATCAGCTAATTTTGTATACATATCTTGGTGATTACTTTTAATTCTTAAATGGATTAAAATCGGATCAGTAGAATTAGGACATGTTCCTCCAGCAAAAGCGTAATTATTTATAGTATCCATTACACTTCCAAAATTTACAGAATTAAATGTTTCCTTAACATAATAATCATCAGATGTACTTGTAGCAACAACTGGTTGTCCATTCACTGAATAAATTTCAAAGTCTAAACATCGTACACCTTCTTTTATAACTGCTTTTAAATTACAAATATTTACAAAATCATTTTTATAACTTCCTCCTGAACAAGCATTAAATGCTGTTTTAATATAATAATCATATAAGTTGTATTTACATTCAGGGTCATTGTCCGTAATAGGTCTTATATTACCATTAACAGCAGAATATAAATTATTCATATAATCACATTCTCGACTTTCTAATTTACTAAGGTAAATCATATATCCAATAAAAATTATTAAAATAATAAAAATAAGTGCCATTATCATATATGACTGGAAATCTTCATCAAGTCCTTTTAATTTGCTTAAATAATCATTTGGTTGGCTTGACATATTACTAATATAATATACTATTTTATATTTTGTTTATAAAGTTTTGAGAAAATATATATTAGGAAATTTTATCTCTTAAATTAAAAGTGAGGATAAATAACTTAAATATAATCTTTTAATATATTATAATGCCCAAACTTTGCGAATTTGAAACATGCCGTAAACAGGCTAGCTATGGCGAATCATTTTGTAAGCCAATTAGATGTAATGAACATAAAGAAGATTATAAATTAGTTAATAGTTTATGTAAAGAAGGCAACTGTAATAAAAGTCCTTCTTACAATTATTGTGGTGAAACAAAAAAATATTGTAGCTCTCATAAAAAACCTAATATGATTGACGTTTCTAGTAAAAAATGTATTTATAAAGGATGTAATATTTATCCTTGTTTTAATTACAAAAATGAAAATAAACCGTTATATTGTAATTTACATAAATTAGATGATATGGTTAATATAAAAAATAAAAAATGCGTTTATGAAGGTTGTGAAAAAAATCCAAATTATAATTATGAAAATGAAAAAAATGGTATTTATTGTTCAGAACATAAACAGGATGGAATGATAGATGTAAAACATAAACAATGTGCTTACATAAATTGTAAAATTAGACCTTCATATAATTATGAAAATGAAAAAACCATATTATATTGTATTAATCATAAATTAGATAATATGGTTGATATTTGTAATAAAAAATGTGCTTACATAAATTGTAAAATTAGACCTTCATATAATTATGAAAATGTAATTAATCCTTTGTATTGTGTATCCCATAAATTAGTGAATATGATTGACGTATCATCTAAAAAATGTAATTATAATGGTTGTATAAGCAACCCATCTTTTAACTATGAAAATGAAATTAAACCATTATATTGTATAAAACATAAATTAGATGAAATGATTGACATTTTAAACCGAAATAAAAAGTGTAAAGGTAATTTTTGTTTAGGAACAAGAGGAAACCCTAAATATAAAGGTTATTGTTCTTCTTGTTATCAACATTTGTTTCCAAGTGATCCCTTAACTCTTCAAATTCGTTCCAAAACAAAAGAAATAGCTGTTCGTGATTTTATTAATTTAAATTTTGAAGGATTTCAACATGACAAACCATTATGGACAGGTAATTGCGACTGTACACATAGAAGAAGGATTGACCATAGAAAATTAATTGGTAACACACTATTATGTATTGAAACAGATGAGAATCAACATAAGAGTTATAAAGAAACTGATGAAGAAATACGTTATGATGATTTATTTATGTTACATGGTGGAAAATTTATTTATATTCGTTTTAATCCTGATAAATTTAAGGATAAAAATGATAAATCAGTTAACCCAATGCTATATACTCGTTTGCCTTTTTTAAAAGAAGAAATTGAAAATCAAATAAAAAGAATTGAAAATGAAGAAAATAAAGAATTATTAGAAATAATTAAATTATATTATGATAAAATTAAGAATTAAAAATAATAATATTATATACATAATAACATGGCTGGAGGCTTAATGAATCTTGTATCAATTGGAAATCAGAATTTAATACTAAACGGTAACCCTAGCAAGACTTTCTGGAAGGCTGCATATAAAAAATATACTAATTATGGTTTACAAAAATTTCGCCTAGATTTTGATGGAACCCCTTCACTTAGTTTAACATCTGAAACTACATTTAATTTTAAAATTCGTAGGTTCGCTGACTTACTTATGGATTGTTATATTTCAATCAATTTACCAACTATTTGGAGTCCTATTTTCCCTCCACAAGCTGTAACTCAGTCAGATGGTTCTGTAGTATATACCGATTGGGCTCCATATGAATTTCAATGGATAAAAGATATTGGTGCTCAAATTATTAGCCGTATAACAATAACATGTGGTAATCAAAAATTACAAGAATATTCAGGACAATATATTTTAGCTTCGGCACAAAGAGACTTTTCTCAAAAAAAATTAGAATTATTCAATGAAATGATAGGTAATGTTCCTGAATTAAATGATCCAGCAAATGCGGGTTCTCGTGTAAATGCGTACCCAAATGCTTTTTTTCAAGGTATGCCACCACCTAATGAGACGGCACCTAACCCAGCAGGTGCTCAGCCTTCTATAGATGGCAGAAATTTACTTATTCCTCTAGGCGCCTGGTTTAATTTAGTTTCAACACAAGCATTTCCATTAGTCGCACTTCAATACAACGAGTTACAAATTAGTGTATCATTTAGACCAATAAACGAATGGTTTACTATTCGTGATGTAATGGATTACACAAATAACTTTCCGGTTGTTGCGCCAAACTTTAATCAATATTATATGCAGTTTTATAGATTTCTCCAAACACCACCAGATCAAGAACTCGGGACTAATTCTTATCTAGATACTAGAACAAACTGGAACGCAGATATAAATTTAAATTGTACTTATTGTTTTCTCTCGAATGATGAATCTGAGATATTTGCTAAAAATGAACAGAAATATTTGATTAAACAAATATACGAAAAACCATATTACAATGTAACTGGACCTAACAAAGTTGATTTGGATTCAATCGGCATGGTTATTAGTTGGATGTTTTATTTTCAAAGAAGTGATGTTAATTTACGCAATCAATGGTCTAACTATACTAATTGGCCGTATGATTATATGCCTCAGGATGTAGCGCCTGCTTCAACTGCAGGAGATTATCCAAATCCAAATTCTTCAGGTCCGCCACCTTCACTACTTATCGGACCCGGGTTGAATCCAGATGGAACATTAAGTGGTCTTTACACTACTGGAGCGTATAATCCACAAAATATAAAACATATTTTGACCGCATTAGGAATTCTTTTAGATGGACAATATAGAGAAAATATATTACCAGCAGGTGTTTATAATTTTATTGAAAAATACGTTAGAACTGCTGGTTTTGCTCCACCTGGGTTACTTTGTTATAATTTTTGTTTAGATACAAACCCTTTTACAATACAACCTTCCGGAGCAATGAATATGAGCAGATTTACAAATATACAGTTTGAGTTTACAACAATAACTCCGCCAGTAGATCCATATGCTCAGGTATTAACCATTTGTAATCCTAATACGGGCGATATTGTAGGTATTAATAAGCCAACCTGGAGAATTTACGATTACAATTTTAATATGTATTTGATGGAAGAGAGAGTAAATATGGTAATATTTGTTGGTGGTAATGCCGGTCTTTTGTATGCGACATAATAAATAACTATAAAAAATAGTATTA
>Ga0102830_1000150_pt1 | contig 33059 bp, 28 predicted proteins | sample ColrivemetaGS703_FD_84511 | JGI IMG/M metagenome (GOLD analysis project Ga0102830, IMG submission 84511) | Estuarine microbial communities from the Columbia River estuary - Freshwater metaG S.703 | ecosystem: Environmental > Aquatic > Marine > Intertidal zone > Estuary | place: USA: Columbia...
CTTTTGAATACGGATAATCAAAAGTTAGTTTTGAATATTCTTCTAATGTGTTTGCAACCACTCTTGTAGAATGTTTTTCCCATAAAGGATTTCCTTCTTTTGGATATAAGGAAGTAGCCATTACAGTTCTTCCATTAATATTTACAGCCATAGCATCCCAAATGTATTTTCTTGAAGTTGCAAAAGCAAAATCACGAACCATGTTAGCGCTATAATGCCAAGTTTTTGTTGTTGTAGTTCGTCCTTTTTCAGTAACTTCAGCTTCAGCTTGAGTTACTATCATTACAGGATCTTTGAAAGATTTTCTTGCTTGATCAAAACGATTGCGTTGTTCTTTGGTTAACACATCTTTTTCATTCAATAAATCACCTGTAGCTTCCATAATATGATCTGATGGTACTGTAATTTTTACTTCATAATCACCAAATTCTAAAGCAAATTCACTACGTCCCCAAAACTGCATGTTTTGCCATCCTTCTACATTATTATAAACACACAATCTTGGGAAAAATTGCGCAATCGTGTAGTTGTTATTTCCGTCAGGAAAATCCTCAAAACCAGAACGTCCTCCATCTTTTACAGAGTTGTTGATTTTGTAATTCCATTTGATATTAAATACAAATTTTTCTCCTGGATTCAATGGTTTTGGTAAGTTGATACGCATCATTGTCCAGTTGATTAAATAGGATAAGGGTTTGCCATCAACAGTTACTTTTTCGATGTTGAAACCAAAACCTTTGCCTTCTTTCATAAATTCCTTTTTAAAATTTTCTGGAGTTAAAAAAGCAGAAGCTGCATTGGATTGTGCTAATGGAGTTTTAGAATCGTCAGCTCTCATGTTTTGATCTAACTGAACCCATAAATATTCCAACACATCTTTTGAGTTGTTATGGTAGGTGATTTTTTCATCACCATAAATTTTGTTGGTACTTTCTTCCAAACGAATGTCCATGACATAATCCACTTTTTGTTGTGAATATTGGTGTCCTGGTGCTCCTGAAGCTGTGTGTTGGTCATTGGGTGTTGCCAACAAATCTTTCATTTGACGAAACTTATTTTCGTCTGTATGCCCTTTTTGTGTTCCTTTGTTTTCAGTAGTTTCTTGCGCCACAAAAGCTGTTGTGATGAAGAAAAACGAAAAAAGAACTAAATAAATTCTTTTCATTTGTATTGATTTGATTTTAATTTGAATAACGTGCACTAAAGTAACAATTCAAGGCACAATTGACATATTTTTTTTCAATTTTAACAAACCTTTACCAAAAAAGCCCAAGAGGTAAATCATGGGCTTTTTGTGAAATATGGATTGTAAAATTATCCTTTAATTTCTTTTTTGAATTTATCGAATTTATCGCTTTTTTCTCTTGGAAAGCTATTGTTGGAAATATCCACATCTGCAGTTTCTAAATCTGGATCAATAACAATACTTTCTATTTGTTTTGAGCTAGAAAACACTTTAGTAACTTCGTCATCAGTATATCTCCAAATTTGTGCAGGATATGTTTTGCGTTCTTTTGTACCATCTTTGTAAGTAAATTCAACAATAATAGGCATTACTAATCCCCCTGGTTTTTCGTAGGTAATTTCATAATGATATTTTGAGTGATTTGTTGTATATCCTAAACCCTCATGCGTGTCTTCAATAAAATTTACAGTGTTGTCTGAATTTGAAGAAGAATAGAATTTTTTTACTCCTTTAACTCCTATATCAGTAACATCTGTAGTGAAAAACCATCCTCTCCAAAACCAATCCAAATCCACACCAGAAGCATCTTCCATAGTTCTAAAAAAGTCTTCAGGAGTTGGGTGTTTGAACATCCATCTTTGTGCATAGGTTTTAAAAGCATGGTCAAACAATTCCTTGCCCATAATGGTTTCGCGTAATATCCACAATCCAGTTGCTGGTTTGCCATAAGCGTTGTTTCCAAAACTATATACATTGTCGCCTTTTGACATAATAGGTGCAATTTTTGATTGATCACCACTCATATAGTTCACAATATTTTTTGGTAATCCTCTTGACATTGGGAAGTTTTTATCATACGCCAGTTCTGCCAACATTTCTAAATACGAGTTCAATCCTTCATCCATCCAAGTCCATTGTCTTTCATCCGAATTTACAATCATAGGAAAAAAGTTGTGTCCAACTTCGTGAATGGTTACTTTAATCATGGTGTATTTTACTCTGTCAGAATAGGTTCCATCAGGATTTGGTCTTCCTGGATTGAAACAAATTTGTGGATATTCCATACCCATTTGTCCGTCCACAGAAATGGCTTTGTGATATGGGTAGTCAAACGTATATTGAGAATATGTTTTTAAGGTTTGTGCCACTGCTCTCGTAGAATGATCACCATACAAAGGATTAGCTTCTTTAGAATAAAGAGAATATGCCATTACAGTTTTTCCGTTGATGTCAACAGCCATTCCATCCCAAATAAATTTTCTTGATGTTGCAAACGCATAATCTCTTACATTTTCAGCAAAAAACTTCCAAGTTTTTGTTTTTGTAGCTTTCGATTTTTCAAAGTTGATAGCTTCTTCTTGAGTTCTTATGATAACAGGATTGTCAAAACTTTTTTTAGCTTCTGCCAATCTTTTCAGTTCCGTTTTTGATAATACTTCTTTTTCGTTTAATAAAACCCCTGTAGCGCCCAACATATGATCTTCAGGAACTGTAATGTTTACAGTGAAATCTCCAAACTCTAGAGCAAATTCACTACGTCCCCAAAATTGATCATTTTGCCAACCTTCTACATTATCATATACACACAATCTTGGATAAAACTGTGCAATTACGTAATTGTTATTGCCGTCTTTTGGGAAATGTTCGTATCCAGAACGCCCTCCATCTTCTCTATGATTATTGATATTATACCACCATTTGATATTGAATTCAAACTTTTCTCCAGAAGCCAAAGGTTTTACCAAATTGATGCGCATCATAGTTTGATTGATGGTGTAAGAAAGGGGAGAGCCATCAATATTTGTAACGCTCATAATGTTGAATCCACCATCAAAAGGTTCGTCAACATAAGATTTTTCAAAACGATTTTTATTTAATTTTTCAGGAATTTTAGTTGGATTGATATCAGGTGTTTTTGAATCTTTAGCACGCATATTTTGATCTAATTGCACCCATAAAAACTCTAAATTATCCGGAGAATTATTGTGATACTTAATGGTTTCTTCTCCTGAAATTTTTTGTTTTTCATCATCTAAGGTAATATCGATTTTATAATCAACTTTTTGCTGTGTGTAGCCTTTTCCAGGAGCTCCAGAAGCGTTGTGCTGTTCATTTGGAGTTGCCAACAAATCATACATTTGTTTGAATTTGTTTTCATTGGTGTGTCCTTTCGTAGTAATTTGACTGTAAGAACTAGTCAAAAAAACGAGTGAAAGAATTAAAAATCCGATTTTTTTCATGTGTATTAAGGTTTGAATTAATTAATGTTCTAATGTTCCTGAGGTTTCATCTTTGTTGAGCAAAATGCTTTTATCTACTTTTCCGACTTTGGTTTTTATTAAATTTTGTTGATCAGGAAAGTGTTTTGTGAGGATTTTATTGGTTATTTGAATGTTTTTTACAGTAGCAATATTTTCTATTTCTAAATAAAAATAAACCAAATCATTCTCATATTCTTTGCCAATATAATTGAATTTTTTTGGAGTTCCATCAATGGTGAATTGAAGTTTTTCTCTTAAATATTTTTCGAAATATACATTATTATTTGGCAATTCTTTTTTGGTAGTAAGTTGTAAATCAATATTATAATCTTTGTTTAGCGCCAATTCAATATCATCCATAAATACATTGATGATGATTTGAATTGATTTTGTTTCAGGTTTGAATTTGATTTGTGTTAAACTCAAATAATATTTATGTGCCGAAAAAGAAAATAACGGAATGATTAAAAGTAAGAAGAAAGTTTTTGGAATTTTCATGAAACGTTTTTCGCTAAATAAGTCGCCAATTTACTCATTTTTTATGATTTTAAGGTAAGTAACACTTTCAGTTCGTATAATTTTTATCACTTCTAACAGTTTTCCTTCTTTGTGCATTTTTTCAATTCCTAAAGGATTGCAATATTCTAGAAAATGAAAATAATTATCTAATGGAATTTTTAAATCATCAAAGAAAAATTTGTCTCCCAATTCTGTTAATAATTTGTAGGGTAATGCTTTTTTTCGTGCTAATTCTTTGCGTAAAGCCCATAATTTTTCTGAGTTTTTGAAGGCTATAGATACGCTTGCACCGGCACCTGCAAATCTTGCAGTTGGATCAGTATTTACAATATGAGGACGAACTCTTGAATCGATATAATCATCACCTTCAACAATTTTCATATTTACTTTCGAGAAATCCATCACATTTTTTAGAATGGAATCTCTTTTATCAACGGGTACATTTTTGGTGTCGATTCCTAATATTCCGGAGAGATTGTGCTTTTTCAATTCAAATTCATCCAAAACATAGGTTGAAGCTGTCAAAGTAATTTCAATGTTTTTATCCTCAAAAATCTGTTTGTTTATACAAATTTTTTTGGTGTAATGCTGAATGGAAGAAAATTGGATAGTATCGCCCTCAGAAACAAAAACACGAAACAAACCTTCGTCATTAGAAAATGTACCAAGATTTGTTTTAAGATTGATGATGTTTGCATTTTTTACAATTCCGAGCGAATCAATTACTTTTCCACTTAAAATGATGTTTTTTTTTTTGTGCAAAAAAGGACAGATTTAATAATAAAAAACAACTGAGAATTAGTCTTTTTAAGATCATAAGCTTTTATCTATCCTCAAACTTATTGTTTTTTTCATAAAATACAAATTCTGATTGATGTAAACTTTTGTTAAAGGTTTAGAGGCTTTTAATTACTTTATGTTTTCACAGCTGCGAATTCATTTATTTTATTTAGAAGTGGTTTTTCTTTGAATCATTTGCAAGCAAATTCCAATTCAATGAAACTGAATAATTTCAACAAATTAGATTGATAATTCCGAAATTATTTTATTTTTGGAGTATGAAAAATATGATTATCGCAAGTACTTCTACAGTTTATGGAAGTGATTATTTAGGTTATTTGTTGCCAGAAGTTAATATTTTATTTAAAGATGCTGATTCTGTGCTATTTATTCCATATGCAAGACCAAGTGGCATTTCATATGATGAATATACTCGAATTGTAAAAAATGCTTTTGCAAAAATTTCTAAAAAAGTAGTTGGTATTCATCAATTTGAAAATCAGAAAGAAGCTTTAGAAAATGCCAAAGCTATTTTTACTGGGGGAGGAAATACATTTGAATTGGTCAATCAGTTGTATAAAAACGATATCCTTGCTGTCTTAAAAAAAGTACTTGAAAACGGAACACCTTATTTGGGTACAAGTGCAGGAGGGAATATTTGTGGAGTGTCTATGATGACAACTAATGATATGCCAATAGTTTATCCACCAAGTTTTGAAACTTTAGGCTGTTTGCCTTTTAATTTGAATGCACATTATATGGATGCAGTTAAAAACTCAATGCACATGGGTGAAACTCGCGAAACACGTATCAAAGAATTTCATGTTTTTAATAACACGCCTGTAATGGGTTTGCGCGAAGGTAGTTGGTTAAAAGTGAAAGGAAATTCAATTACTTTAAAAGGGAATTTAACTGCAAGATGGTTTTTGCCAAATAAAACGCCCATTGAAATTGAGTGTGGAAGTGAGTTTGCTGGGTAATTAAAAAAAATATTAAAAATTACTATTCTGGCTTTTTTTTAGGATCTCTTTTAGCTTCTTTTAGGGATTGTTGCAGCATCCATTCTATTTGTCCGTTTGTAGAACGAAATTCATCCGCGGCCCATCTCTCAATGATGTTGAGCATGTCCTCATTAATTCGTAATGCAAATGCTTTCTTTTTTGACATTGGTGTTGCTAATTTATCCTATTTTTTTAAAACAAAGTTTGTTATGACTTTAATAAATTCCTCTGAAATAGGGAACTTATCAGACATATATGAACTTAAGTTATCTTCATCTTTTTCGATTGTTTTTAACACATGATTCATATTTTTAATAATCACAAATTGTGCATCTGGCTTAGCTTTTAATAAGTTTTCAGCGTCCAAAATCAACACTTGGATGTCTTTATCACCCTGAATAATCAATGTTGGAATCGTAACTTTTTTGATTTCATCCACAGGATTTATCTCCATCCAAGAACTCATAAAAAGTAAATTTTGTGGAGCAAAAAGTGATAGTAAATTTGGATTTACTTCTTTAATGCTACCTGTTTCTTTCAATTCTTTGAAATGTTGTGCAGTAATTTCTCCAAATAAAGCGTTTTGATTGGTTACTTGTCTGATGATCGTTTTATCAATACTTTCTCCTGCACCAGCTACAGAAATGTATTTATCTGCATTTTTTGATGCTGTCATTGCCAATAACGAACCTTGACTGTGCCCAACTAAAATAATACTCGTAAAACGCGCATCATTTTTAAAATGAGCAATTACTACTTCCACATCGCTTATAAAATCATCAATCAAAATATCAGTTAAAAAAGAAGCATTTTTTGGATTGGCAGTTCGTTTGTCATAACTAAAAAAAGCCAAGTTCTCCTTGTTGACAGCCTCTCTAAATTGATGAATATATTTTGAAGGATTTCCATTTCTTTCAACACCTCCTGAGCCATGAACCCAAATAAGCAATGGACTTTTTTCGGAGGTATAACTGAGTGTTCCAGGCAATTGAATGACACCATTATTTAAATTTACTTCTTCAGTTTTTAGCTGAGCAAAAGAGGGTAAAGCTGATAAAAGAACAAATGATATATATAAAATAATTCGAATCATTGGATATTGTTTTGATAGTTTTGTATGACGCTTTTTGCTTCAGCTTCTTTTTGAGTACCAATCAATAGTTTTTTCCCGTTTTTAAGTTCTAGTTGAATGCCTATATCGCCTGAAATATTTACAGCATTTCCTCTAGCTTTGTTGCCAAAAAGCCCAAATTTTATTCCCCAACCACCAAATTCTCCAATAGGATCGTATGTTCTTGCGTAAGCTTTTGAAATTTCGTTCCAACCAATTTTTCTGAAAGAAAGGTGAAATGGAAAAAACTGATAATGAATGCCCTGTTCGTCAATTCTTGTGGTTAATTTAAAGAGAAAAATAATCCCTAATGGAAGTAAAATCATGCTAATAATCAACATTAGCGTACCTATTGAGAAATTATTTTCGTTATTTACATATTCCTTAATAACCACAAAAATTGGGACTATAGAACTGAAAATAATAACCACAATCAACCAAAGTTGTGTAAAACGTTGCTCTTCTTTAAACACTTTCATGTTACCTGTTTTTATCGCGCTCAAAAACGATTCTTGCTGATTGTTCAGCAATATGAGTGACAACCCATCCTTCTCTTGCATGTTGATTTAGAGTTTCTTCTAATCTTTCATTGTTTTTGGTCATTCCCATTTTCCATGTAACTACTTTATACTCTTTCATTTTTTTTCTATAGTTTCTGTTGTTTTTTTTGTTTGAATAGTTTAATGGATTTGAAAAACATCTAATATTTAAAAGCTAAATGCCAATAGCTATTAATGATTCAAAGTTCCAGTATTTACTACAGGTGTAGCTTCTTTATCACCACATAAAATCACCATCAAATTGCTTACCATAGCAGCTTTGCGTTCATCATCTAATTCTACGATATTCTTTTTGCTTAATTCTGTTAAAGCCATTTCTACCATACTTACAGCACCTTCTACAATTTTGTGACGTGCCGCAACAATTGCTGTTGCTTGTTGTCTTTTTAGCATGGCACTTGCAATTTCTTGTGCATACGCTAAATAACCAATCCTAGCTTCTAAAACTTCAATACCTGCAATTGCCAGGCGTTCTTCAATTTCTTTTTCTAGTGCTTCAGATACTTCATTAACACTTGATCGTAATGTAATATCTTCATCATACCCTTCATCAGCAAAATTATCATAAGGATACATGCTTGCTAGTTTTCTGACAGCAGCATCAGTTTGTACTCTTACAAAATTTTCATAATTGTCAACATCAAAAGCAGCTTTGTAAGTGTCTGTAACACGCCAAACTAAGATGGTAGATATCATTATAGGATTTCCTAATTTATCATTTACTTTCAAGCGTTCGCTATCAAAATTACTAGCGCGTAAAGAGATTTTCTTTTTGGTAAAAAAAGGATTTGCCCAATACAAACCATTGTCTTTTATAGTTCCAACGTATTTTCCAAATAATAAAATTACTTGCGAAGTATTGGGATTTACCAAAATAAATCCAAAAAAACCAATGAAACTGATGGCCGTAATGATTAAATATATGGGATTTCCTTGCTGAATGGAAAATGCAATACTCCCAATAAATAGGATTAATGTTACCAATAACATTACATAACCATTTGCTGGTTTGATAATTTTCTCTGCTTTCATAAGTTTTGATTTTAGTGATTTAATATGATATTAAAATGATATCACAAATATAAAGCATAATTTTTTGTATTTTAAAATATTTTTTCAATTATTTCTGTAATTTAGCCAAATATTTAGAAAATAAAATCCATGAATTTAAATCTCTTTTTACTAATTCCTTTTTTCTTGTTTACAAAATCAACAAATGAAGAGGTCTTTTTTTGGGGACAAAACGGACATAGAGTTACTGGTAAAATTGCTGAAAACCATTTGACTAAAAAAGCAAAAAGAGGTATTGATAAGCTTTTGAAAGGTAAAAGTTTGGCTTTTGTTTCAACCTATGCAGATGAAATAAAATCGGATAGAAAGTACAATAGTTATTCAGTTTGGCATTATGTAAATATGGGGTTAGAGGAAACTTATGAAGCTTCGGAAAAAAATCCTGAAGGTGATTTGGTTATAGGAATTGATACATGTATCAAAGTGTTAAAAAACGTGCAAAGTACTGAAGAAGATAAAGTTTTTCATTTAAAAATGTTAGTTCATTTAATTGGCGATTTACATCAACCTATGCATATTGGAAGAAAAGAAGACAAAGGTGGCAATGATGTTCAAGTACAATGGTTTGGAAAAGGTACCAATTTACACAGTGTTTGGGACACAAAAATAATTGAGGATTTTAACATGAGTTACTTGGAATTATCTGAAAGTGCTGACGATTTATCCAAAATGCAGGTAGCCTTACTTCAAAAAGGAAGTGTGGTTGATTGGGTAAATGAAGTGCATAAAATTACGAATGACGTATATGGCTCTGTAAATCCAGGTGATAAATTGAGCTATAGATATTCTTATTTATATTTAGAAACAGTGAGAACACAATTACAAAAAGGAGGTATTCGTTTGGCAAAAGTGTTGAATGATATTTTTGGATAATGCTTTACAGCTGAATTGTTTTTCCATTCCAAGTTCCATTAAATTTATAGGGAACAAAGCGTGCGAACAATTCTTCTGAATACCAATTTAATTTTCTTGTCAGTAAAACAACTTCTTTGTGCTTTTCGTTTTTGTAGGCATAATCCATCATTTCTGATTGAGTTTTCCATAGCGATACAGTTGCTTGCTGAATCAGTGGCCATTCTCCAATTCCGATTGACAAAACGAGTCCATCATAATTTGTTAATGAGTGACTTACGCTGCCAACTTTACTCCAAAAACTAAACAATTTACGAAATCTAATTTTCGCTCTTGTCAACACTAAAACAGGTTTGTCTGATTGCAGTTTGGTATTTTTGAGGAAAGGTGTCGTTTTATCCCACAACCCATGAGATTCTGCTGCCTTTAAATAAACAGTCATTTTTTCTGAACTTCTTTTTGAATATGTTTGAAAAAAATTGTTGGTTTCAAAAAAATCTTTTGCGTAATTTTCAGATTCCCAAACACATAACAGCACGTAACTTCCAAAATTAGGAATGGCACTAAAACCATTTTTTGCTCCTGACCCCATTATTTTAAAAAATGACAATCCTGAAACTTTTTTCATAGGCAAATGACCCAATTGCATTTGTTTAAATGCCCACCATTTATTTGAAAAACTGCTGACTTTAAAAAAAGTACATGTGGTAATTTGACTCATTATTTTAAATTAATTGATAAAAATTGATTTTTCTTATTAAGAAAAAATCAATAATGCACTGAAAAATATGATTTGTATTAGAATTAAAAAGGGTGCAAAATTATTCGTTGATTTCTTCTTTAAAAATGCTAAAATCAAACAAAATAGAAATGCAATAATTCCCCAAGCAATGAAATTTTGAATGGGAATAACATCATTCTCCCATCTCCAGAAATTATAAATAACAGCAACTGGTTCAATAATGACATCCAATAACACCAAACTTACTGCGCTCAAAATTGCTAAAAGCCATTTATTATCAATGAAATTAGACCAGCTGTAGGTTATACTATATGTTAAAATAATCCAATTGACACCAATAATCAATGGAGTTTCAAGAAGTTTCCATCCCAAAACAGGACCGTATGTATAAACACCAAATATTTTTCCAGTATTTACACCTATAACTTCAAAAATATATCCTAGAATTGCGATTATAACGAAGCTTAAAACATGAATCTTGGAGTATTTTTCATGAAAAATAAATAATAAAACAGCGCTGATTAATAAATTTAAAGGTGTTAAAGAAAGAAATACATCTCTGAAAGGAGTTGCAACAATGGCAATGATTCCAGAAATATGAAACAAGCCTAAAATAATGACTGCTGCTTTTATTTTCATGAGTTAGAAATCGTTGGAATATAATGATCAGCAATTTTTGCACTCAATAAACTCAAAGGAATTCCACCTCCAGGATGAACACTTCCTCCAACAAAATATAAGTTTTTCAATCCTTTTTTAAAGTTTGGATGTCTTAAAAATGCAGCAAATTTTGAGTTACTACTAGTGCCATATAAAGAACCTTGATACGATGCTGTTTTCATTTCGATACTTCTAGGGTCTAAAATACTTTCTTCTTCAATGAATTTTTCAATATCAATTTGTAATATTTTATTGATTTTTTGAATTATTGCTTTTCTTGCTTTTGCAATTAGTTTATCCCAATCTTGTCCGGAATTACTAGGCGAATTGATCATTACAAACCAGTTTTCAGCACCTTTTGGAGCGTCATTTGGTAAGCATTTTGATGAAATATGAACATACACAGTGGGGTCATCAAAAATTGTTTTTTGATCAAAAATAGCTTCAAATTCGGCTTTGTAATCGCTCGAAAAGAGGATGTTATGCAAATCTAAATTAGGAAACTCTTTATGGATTCCCCAGTAAAAAATAATGGCAGAACTCGAACGTTCTTGACGAAGTATTTTTTTGGGAGGTTTTTGATTGGGTAACATTTTATGGTAGGTAAAATAAACATCCATATTGCTTACAACAATTGCTGAATTTTCAATTTTATCAGTAGTTTTTACTCCGATAACAGCATTATTTTCCACTAAAATTTCTTCGGCAATTGTGTTGTATTGGAATTGCACACCTAAAGATTCCGCCAATTTTACCAAACTATTGGTAATACTAACCATGCCTTTTTTTGGGAAAAAAGTACCCACATTGTGTTCAAAATGAGGAATGATACTCATAATTCCTGGAGTTTTGTATGGATTTGAACCATTATAAGTTGCAAAACGATCAAAAAGTTGTACTAGTTTTGCGTCGTCTAAATCCTTTTCATTTGATTTGTGAAAAGTCGTTTGCAAATCTAATTTCCAACTATTAGTTAATGCTTTTAACGTTTTGAAATTTAGGAAATTACGTACGTCATGTAAACTATTTTTTAGAAATAAATCTCCAATTTGTTCGTTTATAAAAGAAGCTTTTTTAAGTTTTTTAGTGAACAATTTTCCATTTGTCGGAAACACGTTTTCAACTTCAGTTTCTATTTCTTGATGATTGCTGTACGCTTTCAAAAAAGTGCCATCTTCCCAAAAATAATGACAACAAGTATCGTGAGTATCATATTCAAAAAAATCGCTTGTTTTTTTTGATGCTAGCTCGAATAATTCCTCTACTAAATTGGGCATTGTAAAAAGTGAGGGTCCAGCATCAAATCTATAATTTCCGAGAGTTATTTCAGATAGTTTTCCTCCAGGATAATTGTTTTTTTCTACTACCAATACCTGATATCCTTTTACAGCCAATCGAATAGCAGCAGCAATTCCTGCAATTCCTGAGCCAATAACAATCGCTTTTGAAGTAGATTTCATTTGTTTATTTATATTGCAAAATTATCAAACAAAAATGGATTTCTACTAATTTTATTCCTTATTTTATTTAGTATTTATTAGAATTTTTTAAGGTTTTGATTATCAAATTTTAATTCAATTTGTTTAAGAATCAGTTATTTATTACTAAAGTGTAAAAAGAATTACTTTTTTAAAATGAATAAAAAAATCTTTTAATATTCTTTTTTCTTGCAGTGATTGTAACTTATAATAAAGAGAAACAAAAAGTTCTAATTACAGAAAAATTTACTCTAACTAAAATTAAATCATTAATTTATAATCAGTTAAAATACTTTTTAGAATATATATATTTTGAAAATGTTGTTGATTCTTTGTTATCTGGTGGAAAATCACAAAAACTAAAAACAAAGAGATTAGTTGTACTATTAAAGTTTTGTAAAATAATGTTGAGATATCAAATTCTCAGTAAGTTCAAAAAGAAATTGTGGAACTTATTTTCTTTCTAAAAAATCTTGATAAGACATTTGAGTAATCGCTTTTCCCAGTGAATCTAACTTTTTTGTATTTTTCCCTTCAGATAAAATAGGAATATTGCTAACAAAATCATACACAAAAACACCGTCTTTAGTAAGTGTTCCAAATCCTTTGTTAAATGTGTAATGCGCATATTGTCCATTGCTCACTTGAAATATATTTTTCCCAAAATTAAAACCAGTTACATCACCCTTTAACAATTGAAGTAAAGTGTAAGAAAAATCAACTTGACTAGAAACAGTATCTATTTTTGTACCTGGGTTTTTTAAAGCACCACCTAACCAAAGCATCGGAATATGGAATTTTTTTGGAGAAAAATAAGGGCCTTCATGCGCTGGGGAATTGTGTCCATGATCAGCCATAATAACAATTAACGTATTTTTATACCAAGTCTGCGTTTTTGCAAAATCAACAAATTTTCCAATTATACTATCTGTGTAGTGATGCGCACTTCTGTATAAATTGTCTTCAGTATCTTTCCCAAATTTATAGTCTCCTTTTATTTCATAAGGTTCATGACTAGACAATGTCAATGCAATTTTAAAAAATGGCTCTTTTTGTTCAGTTGATAAATCATCTTCAAAACGTTGCATAAAAACGTCGTCATGAGCACCCCATTTTGAATTCCAGTCTTCTTCATCAAACTGATTTCCATCTACAATTTTTGAAATTCCGGCATTACGTAAATACGTATTCATATTTCCAAAATTCAAGTCACCACCATAATAATAAGAAGTTTCATAACCCAATTCATACATTTTTTTTGGCAACATGGGTAAACTTCTTGTTTTGTTTGGCATACGCATGATACGCTCCACAGGTTGTGGAAAATAGCCACTTAAAATGGCAGGAATTCCTTTGTCTGTTCTGTCTCCATTAGCATAAAAATTGGTGAACAACATTCCTTCTTCTGAAAGGCAATTTAAATTTGGAGTTACATCAAGTTCACCTCCTAATGAACCAACCACTTTTGCTGACAAACTTTCCCACAGAATTAATACAATATTGGGTTTTGGGGTAGTTAAAATATCAGTTTTTGGAACCGTTAATAAAGGTTTTCTTGAGTTTTCGATGATGGTATTTGCAATAACTGTAGGAAAAGCTACATACGGATTATTCCCATCTGTTTTGTGAGTAATGGTATTGAAAAAATTCCAAGTGTAATTTAGCGAAGCATGATTAGCAAACATATTTTCAGAAAAATACACATTGCTTTGATTTACAGGAATTAATTGAAATCCACCACGAATAGGAATCACTAAAGTTCCAAAAATCATTAAAAACACTGGGAATTCTTTCCAACTTTTATATATAACAAATGCTGGATTTGGAATTATAATTAATTTATAGAGTACGCTAAAAGATACTGAAACCATAATCCATCCGATTATTCCCCAAATCAATTGGGTTTTTGATGCAGATGAAATCATCAATTCAGGCGTGTTTAAATAAGGCAACAAAGAGGTGTCTAAACGAATTCCCCAAGCTTGATACAATCCTGCATCAATAAAAAGTAGTAAACTAATAAAAATGATACAGAAATAGGTAAAGAAATTGATGCTAAAAATCATTTTTTTAGATGCAATGATTTTTGAAAAAGTAAATAGTAAAAAAGGAATGGCACTTAAATATGAAGCAAATGAAAGATCAAGCTGAAAACCATAAAAAAAGGTTTTAAGACTTTCTGCCCATCCAATTTCTTTTGTTTTTTCGAGATAATATAGTAGGAAAAATATACGTGCAAACACAAAATAACCAATCCAAAAAGAGGTGTAAGAAAGTAAGAAAATAATACTTTTTTTAAAGTTTTTCATTCGCTATTCAGTGACTTTTAATCGTGCTTTTACCGCAGTTGATATTTCAGCATAATCGTTGTTTAAAAATTTTAAATATCCAGTTATGCCAATCATTGCAGCATTGTCTGTAGTATATTCAAATTTTGGGATGTAGGTTTTCCATCCCAAATGTTTTTCTGCATTTTGCAAACTTTTCCTGATTTCAGAATTTGCTGAAACCCCACCAGCAATCGCAACATGTTTAATTCCAGTTTGTTTTACTGCTTTTTTGAGTTTGTCCATCAAAATTTCAACAATCGTATATTGAATTGATGCACAAATATCATTCATATTATGTTGAATGAAATTTTGATTTTTTTGTTGCTCTTTTTGTAAAAAATACAAAATAGCTGTTTTTAAACCACTAAAACTAAAATTCAAATCAGCAACTTGAGGTTTTGAAAATGGAAACGCTTTCGGATTTCCCAATTGTGCATGTTTGTCAATCAAAGGACCTCCAGGATAAGGCAATCCTAAAATTTTGGCTGATTTATCAAAAGCTTCACCAACAGCATCATCAATAGTTTCTCCTAAAATTTCCATGGAAAAAGAATCAGTTATTTTTACAATTTGTGTGTGTCCTCCACTAATTGTCAAACAAATAAATGGAAAAGGAGGCTTTGGGGAATCATCTTCAATAAAATGTGCCAAAATATGTGCTTGCATATGATTCACATCAATTAACGGAATTTGCAATCCTAAAGCCAATGACTTTGCAAATGATGTTCCAACTAACAATGAACCCATCAATCCAGGACCTTTGGTAAATGCAACTGCAGATAATTGGTCTTTTGTGATATTTGCTTGATATAAAGCTTGTTGCACTACTGGAACAATATTCTGTTGATGTGCTCTTGAAGCTAATTCAGGGACAACACCTCCATATTGCGCATGCACTTCTTGGTTAGCAATGACATTGCTCAATACTTTTCCATTACAAATCACTGCAGCACTTGTATCATCGCAAGAAGATTCAATTCCCAATATGTAAATGGATTGTTCCATATTTCTTAAAAAATTTACACAAAATTAAGTATAATTTTAAGGAAGCGTGTAATTTTTAATTATAGAATTTTATTGTTTGCTACATTTGTACGTACTTTGTTGAAATTGGCAATATTTTTGACAAATTCGAATTGTTGTTATGAAGACTAAATCTCTTAAAAATTAAAAAATTGTTTAAAAAAATAGGAAAATGGTTGGGGTATTTTGTCCTCTTTTTGCTCTTTTTGAGCATCATTTTTTCCATTCCTTTTGTTCAAACAAAGATTGGAGGCTATTTTACTGAAAAAATTAATGAGGATTTTGGTACAGATATCGTAATTGAAAAAGTTGATTTCTCATTCATAGGAAATGTCAATCTAAAAGGAATAAAAATTAAGGATCATCATCAAGATACCTTGATTTTTGTCTCAAAATTAAGAACTTCTTTAGTCAATTTTAAACGAATTTTAGACAATCAAATCATTTTAAAAAGTATTTCTTTGGATGGAGTTGACTTTCATTTGAAAACATACGAAGGCGAAACGAATGATAATTTAAGCATCTTTATTGAACTTTTTGATGATGGAAAACCTAGAGATTCTCTAACACCACCATTTATTTTAAAATCATCCAACATTTACATCAATAATTTAAATTTTAAATTAGTTGATGATAATAAAATAAATCCTATTTCTTACCAAATATCTAATGCAGGAGGAAATTTGCAAGACTTTTCGATTATTGGTCCTGATTTTTCCTCAAAAATTAGAGGTTTGTATTTCAATGATTCTTATAATTTGCAAGTAACAAATTTGTCTACAGATTTTACATATTCATTGACAGGAATGAATTTTAAAAACACCACCTTACAAACTGAATTTTCATCAATAATTGGCGATATCAAGTTTAGTTATAAGCGCGAAGATTTGATCGATTTTAATAACAAAGTGAATATCAAAGCGAAATTTTCTGAAAGTAGTTTGGCTATCCAAGATTTAAAAAAGTTTTATGCAGAATTATCTGGGGAACACAATCTTGATTTTAATGGAAATTTAGATGGGACATTGAATAATTTTGGTCTAGAAAAATTCAAATTAACTACAATAGGAGGAATCAAAATCGAAGGAGATTTAAGCTTTGTAAATGCTGTAAATAGTGAAAATGGATTTGTTTTTCAGGGAGATTTCAAAAATTTGATAGCAACTCAAAAAGAATTGAAAAGTATATTGCCAAATTTATTAGGAAAAACCTTGCCTTCTTCATTTGATAAATTGGGTAAATTTAATATTCAAGGAGATGTTTTTGCAACTCCTACTCAAGTAATTACAAACGTAACTTTAAATTCAAGTATTGGAAAAGCAATTGCTGATTTGGAAATAGGCAATGTTGACAACATCGATTTTGCTACTTATGCAGGAAATGTTTCTTTTGAAAGTTTCAGAATTGGGGCATTATTTAATGATCCAACTTTTGGAAAAGTTTCTTTAAAAGGTATCGTAAAAGGCAGTGGATTTCGATTGGATAACATCAATACAAAATTCAATGGAACTATTTCTCAAATGGTTTATAATGGATATAATTATAAAAACATCAATGCAAAAGGACAATATCAAAACAATAAATTTGATGGTGTTTTAACTATTGATGATGATAATTTTAAAATGAAATTTAATGGTTTGGCTGATTTGTCTGCAAAAGTCAACAGATTTGATTTTAAATCAGAAATTAGTTATTTGAATTTAAAAAACACCAATCTATTCTTAAGAGATTCCATTTCAAAATTAAAAGGAACTATCGAAATTGATGTTGAAGGAAATACATTTGATGATATAGTAGGAAATGCTACATTTAAAAATGTTTTTTATACAAATGAAAATCAAGAATTTAGCTTTAAAGAATTTAAATTTATTTCTTCTGTCAAAGATTCTATCAAAACAATTGAAATAAATTCTGAGGATATTGCCAATGGATATCTGACCGGAAAATTTTCGTTTGACGAAATCGTGCAAGTTTCACAAAATGCTTTAGGAAGTATTTACAACAATTACGAACCTTATAAAGTTACCTCAAATCAGTATCTTGATTTTAACTTCACCATTTATAATCAAATAGTTACTGTTTTTTTTCCAGAAGTTTCCATAGACAATAATACCAAAATAAAAGGTAAAATTCAGTCTAACAAAAATCAATTAAAATTGACTATTTCATCACCTAAAATTGATGCTTATGGCAATGAATTGAAAGATGTTTTATTGCGAACAGACAATCAAAATCCATTATATAATTCGCATTTAACAGCATCAGAAGTAAACACAAAATATTACAATGTTTCCAAGCTAAACTTATTGAATAGAACTGAAAATGACACCTTATTTTTTAAATCAGAGTTCAAAGGAGGTCCAAACAACAAAGAAGATTTTAACTTAGATTTTTATTATACAATCAACAAAGAAAAAAAATCAGTTATTGGTTTCGAAGAATCCACATTTGTTTTTAAAAACAAGGCCTGGAAAATAAGACCTGATGAGACAAATACAGATAAAATTATTTTTGATTTAAAAAAGGATGAATTTTCATTCAGTCAATTCAGAATAGTTTCTGGAGAACAAAAAATTGAATTTACGGGAAATTTAAAAGGTTCAGAGGAAATAAATCTATTAGCAGATTTCAGCAAGGTAAATTTGGATAGTTTTCTTCCCAAAATTGACAGTTTATCTGTAAATGGAAAAGTTACAGGTCATCTTGATTTTATCAAAAAAGACAATGTTTATAATCCTGAAGCCATTTTAGTTATCAAAGATTTTGAAATTAATAAGTTCAAACAAGGCGAATTAGCAGTCAATATCAAAGGTGATAATTCGTTTAAAAAATACAGTGTTGATATTTCTATCAACAATGAAAAAGCACGAAGTATTGCTGCAATTGGAAGCCTTGATTTTACTGACAAAAAGCCACTAATTGATTTAGAGGTTTTTATGGAAGATTATACATTAGATGCATTTAGTCCCTTAGGTCAAGATGTAATTTCTTCACTAAGAGGCAGTGTTTCAGGTAGTTTTACTTTAATTGGATTCCTTGGGAATCCTGAAATGGAGGGTTTTCTGAGTCTTAAAAATGCAGGCTTAAAATTCCCATATTTGAATGTAGATTACGATTTTGAAGGCGAATCAACAATCTCCTTATTAGAGCAATCATTCATTTTAGAAGGGTTAAAACTTTTTGATACCAAACATAAAACACGAGGAATTTTAAATGGCAATATCTCTCACAGAAATTTCGAACAATGGTTTTTAGATTTAAAAATTGACACTAAAAATTTATTGGTTTTAGATACGGAAAACACAGAAGAAGCACTTTTTTACGGCACTGCTTTTATGGATGGAACAGCAACAATTTCTGGACTTACGGATCAATTATCTATCGAAATAAATGCCAAAACAAATCCGAAAACTGTTTTTGTAGTTCCGTTAAAAGATATAGAAACTGTGGATAGTTTTGGATTAATTCATTTTAAATCGGATGCTGTCAAAATTGAAGAAAGACAGAGAGAGGCTGCAGAAGAAGCTATCAAAGGGTTGTCGTTAGATATTGATATTGAAGTAACTAAAGATGCTGAAGCACAAGTTGTTATTGATGAAGTTTATGGAAGTAAATTAACAGGAAGAGGTACAGGTGATTTGCAAATTCGCATCAATACAAGAGGAATGTTTAATATGTTTGGTGATTTTACGATTGATAGTGGAGTGTATGATTTTAAGTATGGTGGTATTATCAACAAGCCTTTTATCATTCAAAAGGGAGGAACAGTTTCCTGGAATGGAAATCCGTATGAAGCTAATTTAGATGTGACCGCAATTTATAAAGCTAAAGCAAATCCCGGAGTTTTATTAGAAAATTACAGTTCTACCAGAAAAGAAAATATTGATTTGGTAACTCGAATTTCAGGTGGATTATTTAGTTCAAAACAAGAGTTGGACATCAAACTTACCAATGTTGATCCAACAATTGCAAACGAGTTAGAGTTTATTTTGAATGATAATAATATCAACGAAAAAACCACTCAATTTATCTCTTTACTTGCTTTTGGTACTTTTAGAAACCCAGATCGTGTCTCGTTTGATATCAATAATAGCATTACAGGAACTGCATCTAGTGCTATAGCAGCAGCTTTTTCTAGTTTGATAAATAGTCCTGATAGTAAATTTCAACTTGGAATTGATTATCAGCAAGGAGCAAATAATATCAATAATTTAATCATTGATGATCAAGTTGATGTTTCTTTTAGCACACAATTGAGTGACAGAGTAATCATCAATGGCGAACTAGGAGTTCCTGTTGGATCACAAACTCAAGCAAGTGTTATTGGGGAAGTAAAAGTGGAGTTTTTATTGAATAAAGAAGGAAATTTTAGGGGCGTTATTTTTAACAGACAAAATGAGATTCAATATTCTACTGAAGAAATTGGATATACTCAAGGAATTGGATTAACATATCAAGTAAACTTTAATAATTTTTCAGAATTATTAACTAAAATTAGGCGGAAAATAAAGTTTAAAAATGAAGGAAAAAAGATTGAATCTGGTAAAAAAGAAGAAATTAAAAATAATATTTCAGGAGATTAATAAATGAATTAAAATAAATCAATTAAATGTATTATTTCAGGCGATACGAAGTGATTTTTTCTTTTAAACAAAGGGGTTTTACGCTATAACGTTTTCGTAGTTTTTTTAGTTGAAGTCATTAAAAAGCCGTAATTTTACACTATTATATTATGGAAAAAATAAAAAGAATTGGTGTCATGACGTCTGGAGGAGATTCCCCAGGAATGAACGCCGCTATAAGATCAGTAGTAAGAACTTGTGCGTATCACGAAGTTGACTGTATTGGAATTTATCATGGTTATCAAGGCATGATATCTGGTGATTTTATCGATTTAAACGCACGAAGTGTAAAAGGAATTATCAATAAAGGAGGAACTTTCTTGAAATCAGCAAGGTCAAAAGAATTCTTGACCAAAGAAGGAAGACAAAAAGCTTATGATAATTTAAAAGCTGCAAATATTGATGCTTTGGTTACTATTGGTGGCGATGGGACTTTTACAGGTGCTATTGTTTTTAACAAAGAATTTAACTTTCCAGTGATTGGAATTCCAGGAACTATTGATAATGACATTGCAGGTACTTCACACACTTTAGGTTATGATACTGCTTTAAACACAGTAGTTGATGCGATAGATAAAATTAGAGATACTGCGAGTTCTCATGACCGTCTATTTTTTATAGAGGTAATGGGAAGAGATGCAGGTCATATTGCCTTGAATGCTGGAGTTGGAGCAGGTGCTGAAGAAATTTTAATACCTGAAGAAAACTTAGGTTTGGAGCGATTATTAGAATCCTTAAATAGAAGTAAACAATCAGGAAAGGCATCAAGTATTGTTATTGTTGCTGAAGGTGATAAATCTGGAAAAAATGTTTTTGAATTGAAAGATTATGTTGAAAAAAACATGCCAGAATATGACGTACGTGTTTCGGTTTTAGGACATTTACAAAGAGGGGGAAGTCCTTCTTGTTTTGATAGAGTTTTAGCAAGTAGAATGGGAGTAAAAGCAGTTGAAACCCTGTTAGAAGGAAAATCAAATTATATGGTTGGATTGTTAAATGATCAAATTGCATTAACACCCTTAGAGCAAGCAATCAAAGGTCAATCAAAAATAGATAAAGAATTAATAAGAGTTTCAGACATTATGTCTGTATAAATAAATATTTAAAATTATGATTAAAATTGGAATTAATGGATTTGGAAGAATAGGAAGGCTAGCTTTTAGATCGTCAGTATTAAGAGAAAATGTACAAGTAGTAGCTATCAACGATTTACTTGAAGTAGATTATTTAGCATATATGTTGAAATATGATTCTGTTCACGGAGAATTTAAGGGTGATGTTTCTGTAAAAGATGGAAAATTAATCGTAAACGGAAATGAAATCAGAATTACTGCTGAAAGAGATCCTGCAAACTTGAAATGGGGTGAAGTTGGCGCTGATTATGTAATCGAATCTACAGGATTTTTCTTAACAGAAGAAACTGCGTTAAAGCACATTGAAGCTGGTGCAAAAAGAGTTGTATTGTCAGCACCTTCAAAAGACCACACTCCAATGTTTGTAATGGGTGTGAATCACACTGAATTAACTTCTGATATTAAAATATTTTCAAACGCTTCTTGTACTACTAACTGTTTGGCACCAATTTCAAAAGTGTTGCATGATAATTTTGGAATCGTTGAAGGTTTAATGACAACTGTTCATGCTACAACTGCAACTCAAAAAACAGTTGACAGTCCTTCTTCAAAGGATTGGAGAGGGGGAAGAGCTGCATTGCATAACATCATTCCTTCTTCAACAGGAGCTGCAAAAGCTGTAGGCAAAGTAATTCCTGCGTTGAATGGAAAATTAACTGGAATGGCTTTCAGAGTTCCAACAATGGATGTTTCTGTTGTTGATTTAACAGTTAGATTAGAAAAACCTGCAACATACTCTCAAATTTGTGCAGCTATGAAACATGCATCAGAAAATGAAATGAAAGGTATCTTAGGATATACTGAAGAAGCATTGGTTTCTCAAGATTTTGTTGGAGATACTAGAACATCAATTTTTGATGCAGAAGCTGGAATTGCCTTAAATGACAACTTTGTAAAAGTAGTTTCTTGGTATGATAACGAAATGGGATATTCAACAAAAATTGTTGATTTAATTGAATATGCGGCTTCAGTTTCTTAAAGAACTAAGTTGATAAATTAAAAAAACCTGATAGCGATATCAGGTTTTTTTGTTATTTGATAGCAATCATGCTGATTTCAACATTTACAAATTTGGGAAGATTTGCTACTTCAACAGTTTCTCTTGCTGGGGCAGTTTCTTCATCAAAATAGGTTGCATAAACAGCATTAATTGCACTAAAATTATGCATATCAGAAATAAAAATGGATGTTTTTACCACGTTTTCAAAAGTCATTTCTGCAGCTGCTAAAACCGCTTTAAGGTTTTCCATAACTTGCTTTGTTTCGGTAGAAATATTCTCTAAAGCCAATTCGCCAGTTGTTGGATTAATAGCAATTTGTCCAGAAGTATACAAAGTATTTCCGCTTAAAATTGCCTGATTATAAGGCCCAATTGGAGCAGGAGCTTTGTCTGTTTTGATGATTTTTTTCATGAGTTTACTTTTAAAAGTTACAGATTTACAAAGTTTGATGTTTGAAAGTTTTAAGGTTAAAATTTCAAGAGAACAAAACACTAAAAACTAAATCCAACCTCTAAAAATTTCTAAAAAAGTCTTCTATCTGGTGGTTTATTTTTATCCCATTTCAAGTCAGCAAGCATGGTCGATTTTACACCGATAAAAAAGGTATAAGAAGAATTTGTACCAAAAGGAACCCAATTAAAATTGAATTGCCAACTGTCTAAATCTCTTGAAAAATTAAATCTTGAAAACGAAAATGCGCCATTTTTAACATCATATCCTGACGAATAACCAATTTTCCATTTTGGTGTCAATTCAATATTTCCACTAAATCCAACAGTGTGAACACCAATTGTACCCGGTTGAACACCATTATTCGAATAATTTGCAGAATATACTAAATTCAATGTCCAAGGTATTTTTGCTTTGTAAAGTTCAGTTTTTGTTGGTTCTTTAGATTGATTATTTGTGTTTTGTCTTCCAAATCTGTTTGTGGGATCAATTTCAGCTCCCATTGTATCAGGAGGATTGTTTGCGCCATTTCCATTTTTATTTGCTCCTTCGTCATTCTTTTTACTTTTATCAAAATCAGTACTAGAAATCGAATAATTCATGGTCATATTCGCATTTGTCAATCTGAAAATTCCGGGATTGAATTTATTGATTTTTTGTCCTTTATCATTCACTTGATATGGATCTAAAGAGCCATTAAAATTCAATGCCAATTTGTCTTTTAACAAACGAGTCCCTGCACTAAAAGAAACATTTGACCAACGCAAACTGTCTGAGGCAATATTGTAGGAAGTATTGAAATTTAAATTATTCAACAACATGATTTTTTCATCTTCTTCATCACTATCAGGATCTTTTGGAGCAACTTTAGCTTCTAAAACGTTGTTCAAAGAAATTCCAACAGTATTACTTAATCCTCCTGAGGGACCTCCATAAATCCCCTGATCAAAAATGGTATAATCTTGAACATCTAATGGATTTGCACTTTGTTGTACCTGCTTTAAATAATTATCTCTAAAATCAGGTCTGTATGAATAGGAAATAGTTGGTCTGATAGTATGTCTTATTGCTTTTAAACGTCCTTTCTTAAAATTAAAAGTTCCGTAAATATTCGTTGATAAACTTACACCCAGATTGTATTCTCTATAGCTTTTAAAACCTCGTAAAGTATCAGTAACAACCACATTTCTAGTTGGGTCGTACTCTTTTTCTAAATAGTCAAATTGCCAGACTTCTTCATAATTTGCACTTGGTGAAAGTGTAAAATATTTAAACGCTTTGATATTGGTATTTGTAGAAGTTCTGTGTTGAATTCCAGCTCTTGCAGTTTCAAACATTTTGCTTTTAAAAAAGTCAGCATCAGTTGTATTGATTAAATACTGACCTTGCATATTGTAATTGAAACCCATTTTTTGAATGGCATTTTTCTTTACACCACCTTTTCCTGCAAATGGATAAATTCTGTCCATATTTAGCGTTAAATTTGGCAACGTCATGGTAATGCTTTCTGTATTGGTGTTTTGCTGATGTGAAGCAGTAATTCCCATGTTAAAAGGTGTTCCTACAAAAGTTTTGCTATAATTGATAGAGGAATTAAAGGTGTTATTTTGCGTTTGAGCAACATTGAATTGATTCAAAGATTCTCTAAAAAAACGACTACTTCCCAAGTTTACAGAAGCAGAAAATCGCGAATTTGGACTCGCTTTTGAATCTTGATTGTGATTCCATCTGATGTTAAAATTATTTGATTTCGCAAAATCATCAAAACCACGAATTCCATTGATGATATTTTCAAAATTTAAACTAAAAATACCATTGTATTTGTAACGTCTGTTATAGTTTGAAGAAATTCTTGTTCCCCAACTTCCATTAGAATAGGCATCACCCAAAACCGTTAAATCCATAAAATCGCTGATGGCAAAATAATACCCACCATTCTGAAAACCAATGCCACGTTGACTACTTCCAGTATCAAAAGCAGGAACTAAAAACCCTGACATGCTAGTTTCGGTCATTGGAAAATAAGCAAATGGTAAAAAAACTGGAGTAGGTACATCAGCCAAAACCAAGTTACTTACACCTACAATAATTTTTTTTCCAGGAACTAATTTGGCTTTGTTTGTGGCAATATAATAATCAGGGATGTCTTTGTCAGAGGTAGTAAATCGTATTTTTCTAATGAAAACTGTGGAGTCATTTTCTCTTTTCGTTTTCAAACCATACGTGTACATTTCTCCTTGTTGGGTTTTTAAACCGTAAATTATGGCACGTTTACTCTTAAAATTGTAAATGATAGAATCTTGAACCGATTCTTGATTTCCTTGTTTAAAAATTGGTTTTTGAACATAACCTGCGCTATCAATAATTCCTTTTGCAAAAAGACTATTTTCCTTATAATCAACAATGATAATTCCAGCTTTTAGGTCAATATCAGTGTACAAAATATTCGCTTCGTTATATAAAGTTACTTTTCTTTTTTTAGCATCTTGAATGGTGTAATCTTTGGCAGTATGTGTGATGATATCTTCAATAGTTTCCTTCTGTCTTAAAGAATCTTTTGCAATTGTATCTGTTTTTTTTTGTAAAATAGAATCTTTCTTTACATTGATTTTGGATACTTCTTTGGAAGATTTCAAAGAATCCTTTTTAACCAATGGAATCACAGTTTTATTCATCGATTTTATATCTTGCGCAAAGCCAATCTTTGTAAAAAAGAAGACACAAAATAAAAGTATGTATGATAGGTTTGATTGCAATGCTTTAAATACTATTTTTGTATAAAATTAAAAACGGTTCTATATTTGGATTGCCAAATTTATGACGCCAAAATTAGTTAAATTTTATTGATGAACTTTTTGCAAAACCACAAATTTATGCTGAAACCACAAAACTTGTTTTTTTTAACACTTTTAACGGTTTTTTTCTCCTTTTTTTCAACTCCAATATTCTCTCAAAAAATATACACAATTGTTTTAGATGCAGGTCACGGAGGTAAAGATCCTGGAAATTTAGGTAACGGTTTTAAAGAAAAAGATATTGCATTGAAAACGGCTTTAGAAGTTGGTAGGCAATTGTCTAAAGTCGATTATATCAAAGTAATTTATACTCGACAAGAGGATTTTTTTATTGATTTATGGAAAAGAGGTGCCATCGCGAATGATGCAAAAGCTAATTTATTTGTGTCTATTCATTGCGATTCCCACACCTCAAATGCCTATGGAGCAGGAACTTTTGTGTTGGGATTAAAAGGAAATAAAAAGAATTTTGAAATTGCAAAAAGAGAAAATGCAGTTGTTTTGTTGGAGGATAATTACCAAGAGCGCTACCAAGGTTTTGATCCAAATTCAGCAGAATCTGTGATTGGATTGTCACTTTTACAAGAAGAAAATTTAGATAAAAGTCTTGAAATTGCTTCTTTAGTTCAACAAAATTTTACTATTAAATTAAATCGTTTAGATCGAAAAGTAAAACAAGATAATTTTCAAGTTCTTAGAGAAACTATTATGCCTAGTATATTAATCGAATTAGGTTTTTTAACGAACAAAAGTGAAGGTGCATATCTGAATTCAGAAAAAGGACAATCTCAAATGGCAAAAGCAATTTCAGATGCCATTCAAGATTATATTGATCATTTGAGAATGAATACTGTGAAACAGATAAAAAACACAAAAATCGCTAAAGATAAAACAAGTAATGAAGTCCTATTTAAAATTCAAATTGCTTCTGGAAAAAATAAAATTGAATTAAAACCATCAAATTTTTATGGTTTGAAAGATATTGAAATATCACAAACAGGAGATTTTTTTAAATATTATTACGGATCAACATCCAACTATAAAGATGCAAAAGAAAGCTTACTAACTGCTCAAAAAGCAGGATTTTTATCTGCATTCATAGTCGCTTTTAAAGGAGATGAGAAAATATCTGTTTCAGAGGCATTGAATTTGAATTGATTTCACCTCTCATCAACAAAAAAAAATAGTAATTTTGTTGTAAATATTTTTATATGTCTAGAGAATTAAAAACAGGGATTATTGCAATTCTAATCATTATAATTTTTATCTGGGGGTTCAATTTTTTGAATGGTCAAAATATTTTTCACCCAACAAAAAGACAATTCTTTGTTGAATATAAAAATGTTGGAGGATTAACAAAAGCAAGCTCAGTGTTTGTAAATGGACTTAAAGTTGGTGGAGTTGACAATATTGATTTCAATCCTGATCCTGCTAAAAAAGACCAAATGCTGGTGAAATTTTCATTAGATAATGGATTTAAATTTACTAAAAAGAGTATCGTAAAAATTTATTCTCCAAATCCACTATCAGGCTCAAATTTAGTGTTGATTCCGAGTTATGAAGGAGAGGAAGCAAATGATGGGGATTATTTAGAAGGTGAAGTTGAAGAAGGTTTATTTTCTTCAATTGGAGCAAGATTGGACCCAATTCAAATAAAATTAGAGCGTGTTTTGGAAAGTACAGATATTTCTTTCAAAAAATTCAATAATTTGTTAGACAAAAAAACTTCAAATAGCATTCAAAATTCATTTGAAGAAATTGAACTCGCCATCATTGATTTAAGAACAACAATCGCCTCTGTAAATTCAATTTTAGATTCAAACTCCTCAAACCTTAGAGAGACGTTGAAAAACACCACTCAAATTACTCAAAATTTATCAAAAGTTACTGATACGTTAGCGAATTCGAATTTGGGTGAAATCATGAGAAAAGCAGAGCATACATTAACATCAGTCAATACAATTTTAGATGGAATTAACAAAGGAAAAGGAACTGCTGGGAAATTAATGACTGATGATGCATTGTACACAAATCTTACAGAAATAACTCAAGAGTTGGAAGAGTTGTTGAGAGATATAAAGTTAAATCCAAAACGTTTTGTGCATTTTTCATTATTCGGGAAAAAGGCAACTACTTATAAAACAGAAGTTAAGGAATAATAAGTTAAACAATAAATTTAAAGTATAAAGACAATCAAATGCACTACTTACCAAATATTTTATTTGCACTTGCATTAGCAATTGGTTTCGGTTTTTTTGCGATGAATATTCGCAAATTGTTCAGAAATATTCGTTTAGGAAAAGATATTAATAGATCAGATAATAAATGTGCTCGTTTCAAAAACATGCTTAAAATTGCTTTTGGACAGACAAAAATGGTGAGAAGACCCATTTCTGGTTTGTTGCATTTGGTAGTTTACATTGGTTTTATCATCATCAATATCGAAGTTTTAGAGATTGTGATTGATGGATTATTTGGAACACACAGACTTTTTCAAGGCGTTTTAGGAACCGATTTCTATGGTTTTTTAATTGGTACTTTTGAGGTGTTGGCTGTACTGGTTTTATTGGCAGTTTTCGTTTTTTGGACTCGAAGAAACGTTGTAAAACTAAAACGTTTTTTGAGCGCTGAAATGAAAGGTTGGCCAAAAAATGATGGAAATATAATTCTTTATTTTGAAGTGGTTTTGATGACTTTATTTTTAACCATGAATGCTTCTGATGTACCTTTTCAGGAAGCCGGAATTGGAAATGTAATCAGTCAAATTATTGCTCCTATTTTTGATGGCTTTTCAACAGAAACACTTCATAAAATCGAAAGAACAGCATGGTGGTTTCATATTTTAGGGATTTTAGTGTTTTTAAATTATTTATACTATTCAAAACATTTGCACATTTTATTGGCTTTTCCAAATACATATTTTGCCAATTTGAATCCAAAAGGACAATTTACCAATTTAGAAGCAGTTACAAAAGAGGTAAAATTAATGATGGACCCTACTGCAGATCCTTATGCAACTCCAATAGAAAGTAGTGATAATCAAGTTCCTGAGAAGTTTGGAGCTTCAGATGTTGCAGATTTAAGTTGGGTGCAATTACTCAATGCTTATACTTGTACAGAATGTGGAAGATGTACTTCTTCTTGTCCTGCAAATTTGACAGGAAAAAAGTTGTCTCCTAGAAAAATCATGATGGACACCAGAGATCGTTTGGAAGAAGTTGGAAAAAATATAGATGCAAATGATGGTGTTTTTAAAGACGATGGAAAACAATTATTAAACGATTATATCACTCCAGAAGAGTTGTGGGCATGTACAAGTTGCAACGCATGTGTGGAAGAATGTCCTGTAAATATTGATCCACTGTCAATTATTATTGATATGAGAAGGTATTTGGTAATGGAACAAAGTGCAGCACCACAACCATTAAACATGATGATGACAAATATCGAAAACAATGGCGCACCTTGGCAATACAATCAACAAGACAGATTGAATTGGGTGAATGAAGAATAAATTAATTTTTTAATGATGAATTTTTAGTTTTAAGTGTAAAAACTGACAACTAAGAACAAACAACTAAACACTATGATAGTTCCAACAATGGCAGAAATGATGGCGCAAGGCAAGCAACCAGAAGTATTGTTTTGGGTAGGTGCTGCTGGAAGTTATGATGATAAAGCAAAAAAAATATCAAGGGCTTTTGTGAAAATTTTAAATCAAGCAAAAGTAGATTTTGCGGTTTTAGGTATTGAAGAATCTTCAACTGGTGATGCTGCAAAAAGAGCTGGAAATGAGTTTTTATTTCAAATGCAAGCCTTAATGAATATTGAAATTTTGAATGGCTATGGAGTAAAAACCATTGTAACTTGTGATCCACATTCATTCAATACACTAAAAAATGAATACCCAAGTTTGGGTGGAAAATATGAAGTTTTTCATCATACACAATACATTCAAAAACTAATTTCAGAAAATCGTCTTCAAATAAATGATGCAACTTTAAAAGGAAAAAGACTTACTTTTCATGATCCTTGTTATTTAGGAAGAGCCAATGATGAGTATGAATCTCCACGTGAAATTATTCGTAAATTAGGTGCCAATCTAACAGAAATGAAACGTCATAAATCAACAGCATTGTGTTGTGGAGCAGGAGGTGCTCAAATGTTTAAAGATGCTGAAAAAGGGGATAAAGAAGTGAATATTTTACGAACAGAAGATGCGTTAGAAACCAATCCTCAAATCATTGCAACAGGCTGTCCTTATTGTAAAACCATGATGGCTGATGGCGTAAAGTTCAAAGAAAAAGAGACTGAGATTGTGGTAAAAGATATTGCTGAATTGATTGCTGAAGCTAATAATTTATAATTTCTATTATTGAAATAGATTACTTGAAAAACACTGTTTTATCAAATATATTTTTAAATTAAATTCATGTTAAATTCTTTTCAAAATATAACAGTTACTTATTTTCCTGAACTTGTTGATAGTGAATTTAAGCCGATCGAAAAAAAGTATTTAAAAGTCATTATCAGTAATATTTTTGTCTTTTTTTTTATTTTTACTGTAGGTGTCTTTACAGTTGATTTTACTCAAATACTTGATATTTCCTCCTTCTTATTTTATGCTTATTTTTCAATTTTAATAATTTTTGGACTTATTTTTTTAGTTCAATTTTTAGGATTCACAAAGCGAAAATATGTGGTTAGAGAAAAAGATATTTCTTACAAAAGTGGTTTGTTGTTTAAAAAAACAACCACTATTCCTTTCAATAGAATTCAACATTTAGAAATAGATCAAGGTCCAATTTCAAGGTTTTTTGATTTGGCTGTTTTAAGTGTTTTTACTGCAGGCAATAGTAGTGATGACCTAAAAATACGGGGATTAAAACAAGAAGACGCAGCAAAAATTAAAGAATTTATCAGCAGTCAAATAGATGGTTAATTCAAATCATTATTCCGAATTCAAAACACAATCTAAAAAAGGAATTTTAGTCATTTATATCAATCAGATTTATGGATTGTTAAAAACTTTTTGGATTTTACTTTTTCTTTTCATTCAAAAATTCTCAAAATTTTCAGAAGTTTCCTTAAACTATATCTATTTAGGAATTGTTTTTGTATTATTATTTTTCTTAGTCAGAGCTTTTTTGATTTTTAAAAATTTTCAGTTTAAAATAGAAAACAATCATTTTATTTTAAAAAAGGGCATACTTAAAAAAAACATCATAGAAATTCCTTTTGACAGAATACAAAACATAAATTTTAAGCAAAATATCATTCAGCAAATTATCAATGTATATGAATTAAATATTGAAACTGCAGGTTCTGCAAAAGCGGAGATTTCAATCAAGGCTATGTCTTTAGCACATGCAAATGATTTAAAAAATGCGATTACAATCTTTGATAAATCAAACCAAAAATCGGAAGTTTTTAAAGAAGAAAAACCATTATTAAAAATTGGTTTATTAGAACTGTTGAAAGTGAGTCTTACCGAAAATCATTTTAAAAGTTTACTATTACTTTTTGCTCTTTTAGTAGGATTTTATCAGCAAATAAATCAACTTTTTGAGAGTTCAGGAAACAATGAATTGGTTGATGATTTTATTACAGTAAATACGTCTGCAATTCAGACAAGTATCATTGTTGTTCTTATTTTTTCACTACTTTTAGTACTTGTTGGTGTATTCAGTTCGTTTGTCAGAGTATTTTTAACGCATTTTAATTTAACGGTTTTTATCAAAAATGATACGCTTGAAATTGATCAGGGTTTGACAACCAAAAAATCTATTGTTCTTAAAAAAAATAAAGTACAACATATTACCATTTCTACGAATCCAATTAAAGAAAAATTAGGCATCTCATTCATTACTTTTACACAAGCTGAAAGTGGTATTTCAAAAGAAAAACAGAAAATAATTATAAAAATTGTCGGCTGTAAAGCGACACAAATTACTAAAATTAAAAACCTGCTTTTTCCTGATGAAAATCTAGATAATTTTGATAATAATCATGTAGATTCTTTCTATAAAACCAGGTTGTATTTAAGAGGCTTTTTGGCTTTATTACTTATAAATATTGGCTTTTTCTTTGGTTTTGAAAACCATACTATTTTTTGGTTAAATAGTATTTTACTGCCAATTCTAGTCTTTTTAACTGAGTTAAAGTTTAAAAAAAGAACCTTTTTATTTTCAGATGAATTGTTACAAATAAATTATGGGACAATCGAAACTCATCAAACGTTTTTGCCATTTTATAAAATACAACATGTGAGTTTGACAAAAACCATTTTTCAAGAAAGAAAAAATGTCTCAGATGTTGTTTTTCAGACAGCTTCTGGAAAATTAAAAATACCTTGTTTGAAAGATTCAGAAGCATTAAAAATCCTTAATTTTGCATTGTATAAAATAGAAACCAGCCAACAATCATGGATGTAAAAAGTTACATAAAAGCAGCACGTCTTAGAACCTTGCCTTTGTCTGTTTCTGGAATTATTGTAGGGAGTTTTTTAGGTAATCAATTTTCAAATTCATCCATTTTGGAATCTTCCATTTTCTGGTTGGCCATGATAACAACTATCGGATTTCAAGTATTGTCTAATTTCGCCAATGATTATGGTGATGGTATCAAAGGTTCTGATAAAAATAGAACTGGAGAAGCACGAATGGTTGCTTCAGGTATAATTTCACCTAAACAAATGAAAAATGCGATGATTATTACTACAATTATCACGATTATTGTAGCTTTAATGTTGATTTATGTAGCTTTCGGAAAAGAAAATTTCGGATTTTCAATCTTGTTTTTTTTATTAGGAATTGCCTCAATTGCTGCAGCTATTAAATATACTGTAGGAAAATCCGCTTACGGATATAGTGGTTTTGGTGATCTTTTTGTGTTTCTTTTTTTTGGATTGTTAAGTGTTGTCGGTAGCTATTTTTTATACACAAAACAACTTAATTTTTTGATTTTTTTACCTGCAACTGCTATTGGTTTTTTAAGTACAGCAGTGCTAAATTTGAATAATTTACGCGATTTTGACCAAGATAAAATCAATCAAAAAAATACTTTAGTTGTAAAGTTAGGAATCACAAAAGCAAAAAAATATCATTTTTTTTTAATTTTTGGCGCATTGTTTGCGAGTTCGATTTTTGTAATTTTAAATTTTTCATCAGTCATTCAATTGTTGTTTTTAATTGCATTTATTCCTTTGATAAAAAATTTGGTTACAGTAGCCAAAAATAAACAGCTTCCTGAGTTGGATAGTGAATTGAAAAAAGTAGCGTTAAGTACTTTTTTGTTTGCGATTATTTTTGGAATTGTAAACTCATTATAATCAAAAAAATGAAAAATCTAACCTTGTTTTTTCTATTTGGAATTTTGATAGTCTCCTGTAAAAATTCAGATTCCAATCCCTTGGAATTCTCTGCAATTTCGGATTCAAAAATAAATTTGACAAATTCTTTACAAACCAAAAAAGGATTTTCTTC
>Ga0102830_1000151_pt1 | contig 32858 bp, 27 predicted proteins | sample ColrivemetaGS703_FD_84511 | JGI IMG/M metagenome (GOLD analysis project Ga0102830, IMG submission 84511) | Estuarine microbial communities from the Columbia River estuary - Freshwater metaG S.703 | ecosystem: Environmental > Aquatic > Marine > Intertidal zone > Estuary | place: USA: Columbia...
ATAATATTTTTATAATTTTCAGTGATAATATTTTGATTATTTTCATTTGGAACGTTTACAGTATTTTCAACAAGACAAAAAATTCCACACATTTAGTTTAAAAATATATTAAATAATATATTATAATTATATTCAATTTTTAATGCAGAGAGAAATAGCTTTGGCATATGTTCACATAGGAGATGAATTACCAAAGTGTTTATTAGATAGTTTATATCAAACTTTGTTAGTAAATAATTATAAAACAAAAATTTATGTTATTTTAAGTGATGGTTTAATTCAAGAGTTCAAGAGTATTATAAAACAATTTAATTTAACTGATTATACAAATAGCGAGTATTATTATAATAATTTAGTGGAAACGATACCTTTATCATTGTTAGAAATGAATTGTGTAAATAATAGTAATTTTAATACTTACAAAGACATAATAAATACTAGATTTAAAGATTATTCAGTGTTTAGAAATGGTTTTTGGATTTCTACTACATCAAGATTTTATTATTTAAGTGTGTTTATGAATATCTTTCAAGTTGAAAATGTATTTCATATTGAAAATGATATAATGATATATAATAGTTTTGATAGTTTGTATAATGAAATATGCAAAGTATATTCTTTACAAAAAATACAAAAGATATGTATGATAAAGGATTCTGATACTAGAGTTATACCTAGTTTAATGTTTTTTCCATGTTCAGTTGATTTAGATAATCTAACGCAGTTTATTACAAATGAATTGATGAATTCTGATAAATTTATGAATGATATGGATATTCTTGGAAAATATACAAATAGATATGTATTACCAATTCTACCAGATAAATCAAGTGAAAAAACTATATTTGATGGTGCTGCGTTGGGACAATATTTAGGTGGTGTTGATTATCGTAATTTACCAGATAAAAACGAATTGACAATGTATAATAATCCATCACGTGGTTTTGTTAATGAAACTGCTATAATAAAGCCAAATTTGTATAATTTTTTAAAGTCACGTGTTGTTTTGGATCATTTATGCGTTCCAATAAAAATTCCGATTATTTATTCTGATAAAATATATAAAATTGCAAATTTGCATATTCATAGTAAACAATTGTATCAATTTTCAAGTGTGTTTGATATTCAATATGATGATATTATTTCAGGAGATCGAATTTTGACATTATGTGACTTCGTTCTTTGTACAAAAGAAATATTCACTTTTCACAAGAATATCGAAAAATATGCAAAAGATGTTATTGTTATAAAAGATTTTCAAAATGCGAATATAGGATTATTGAATAATTATTTTAAAGACCTTTGTGAAAAACAAAAAAAGGATACAGTAAAATTATTTATTTATACTCATATCTTAGACCATTTTCAAAAATATATTTTTCCATACTTGGATTCATCAATTCAATATGTAATCTATTGTCATAATTCTGATCATTCAGTTACAGATAGACATATTCCTATGTTAACTTCTAAATATATAAAAAAGGTATATGCTCAAAATATTGACACTACAATAAATTCAGATAAATTATGTTTGTTGCCAATTGGTATAGCAAATTCTATGTGGAAGCATGGGGATTTATTGCAAATTTACAAGACAATGAGTGATATGTATTGTAAAAACAAAAGGAATGCTATATATGTAAATATAAATCCAAATACTTATTTATATAGAAAGGATGTATTGGATAAAATAAAAGAAAAGGGAGGTTTAACAATTTCACAAGGTAAACCTTATAGTGAATATCTTAAAGAATTATCAACATATAGATTTTGTTTATGTTTACGAGGAAATGGAATTGACACTCATCGATTTTGGGAGTGTTTATATTTAGGTGTAATACCTGTTATTCTAAATAATAAAACTACAAATTGTAAAAATTTTATTACATATTTAAAACGTTTAGAAGTTCCATTTTATGAAATATGCGATGATAATTTGGATAGGGTGTTTGAAAAATATACAGATGAATTTTTTGATGATAAATTATACAAACGATGCATAACAAATATAGGATCTTCTATTTATAACATAGATTCTTTAAAACTAAATTACTATGACAATGATAATAATGAATAAATGATAGTAATGAATACATTTGAATACATTTTAACATACGATAATAATAAAATAAACTATATTTGTGTGGATTTTATTTCATATGGTCGAGATCGTTAGAAAGCAATATTAAAAATATTAAATACACTTAAGAGTTAGATTATTTGCAATCTAAAATGGAATCGGGATTTGGACAGAATCTGGAGGGCTTTCTTATTAAAGGGAATTTGTCCTTAGCCCCTTCTGCTAATCCATCGCTTCAAGGAGATGGATCAATAGAAGGTTCTGGGACATTATATTTTGATTTAATAAGAGAATATAATTATCAAAATGGTGTTAATATTCAAGATGTGACTTTTAAAAATGGTCAAATAAATATACCCTATACTATTCCTAGTGATAATGCTACTTCAGCTAGTGTTATCATTGATGGTGGTATTTCTATAAAACATACTCAAAATTCAATAAGTGTTACTTCTGGTGGTGCATTAACTGTTATAGGTGGTGCTAGCATTGGTAAGAGATTAACAGTCGGAGGTGAACTAGATGTAACTAATAATTCAATAAGAAATGTAGCTTGGCCAGTATTAGGTTCTGATGGTGTTCCAAAAGATTACGTACAATATTATGTTGATAATTATTCATCAAATATATCTGGTAATTTTACTACAGGTCAAATTATTATAGCTGATTCGGATGGTGATGCTATTAGAGGATATGATTTTTTTACAACTGATACTACCAAAATAGATATTCGAATTCCATTAAATATTTCAGATACGACAAATGCATCTGGTATTGGAACTGGTGGTAGTTTAACGGTAGCAGGTGGTGCTAGTATTGGTGATGATGTGTATATAGGTGGTAATGTGGTTTTATCAAACACTGATAATATAACAGGAAGTGTTGGTGGTAGTTTTGTATGTTATGGAGGTATATCTATAAGTAAAGATGCTTTCATTGGTGGTATATTAAATGTGAATTCGAATAACATTCAAAATGTTGCAACCCCTATATTAGGAAGTGATGCAGTAAACAAAGATTATGTTGATAATTTAATAACTAGTAAATTTAGTAGTTTTACTGCTGGACAATTAATTGTTGCTGATTCATCTGGTTCCTTGCGTGGTTATGATAATTTAACTTTTAATACAAATGGTACACAAGGGACTTTGGTTTTAAATAATTATACTACTCTTTTATTGACAAATACATCAAATACTTCTGGATTAAATTCTACAACAGGTGCATTGATTATAAATGGAGGAGTTAATATTTTAAAAGATGTATTTATTGGTGGAGAATTAGATGTAAATTTAAATAATATTAAAAGTGTAGCAGACCCCGTTGAAAATTATGATGCTGTAAACAAAGCGTATGTTGATAATCTTATAAGTAATATCAATGCTGGTCAAGGTATTAGTACAAATATTTTCAATTTAGAAAACAATGTATTGGTACCAGCTGATATTCCATTATTTTATCAACCAGACTCTGTCAGAGCATTTATTGCTAATGTATATGGTCATTATAATAATGAAAAGTTTGCCTTTTATACTATTTTAGGTATACATACAGATACAGATTGGATTATTAATAGTACTTTTATAGGTGATGATATAGGTGTAAATTTTGCTGTAAGAGATAATAATGGTCAGGCTGTATTACAATATACAAATACTAATACAACAGGATTTGCATCTATTAGATTTTCAACACTTGCTAGAATAGATACATTGGAAAGTACAACTCAAGATAATATAGATATTTCAAGTAATATAGTAAGTTTTACTGATATACCAGAATTAACTTATCCAGATAATACAATTGATTCTGTAAAATTATATATATATGTGTCTAGTGAAACTGATCAGAGGTATGGTTTAGTATTGTTAAATGGAGTGTTGTCTAATGGGAATTGGTATTATAGTACAAGAAATATTGGTGACGTAGATGGATTGAGTTTTAAAATAAGATCGACTGGTACTTCTGGTATAGTACAATATACGAATACAAATAGTAGTTCAGATTATGTTTTAAGAGTATATCAAGATGAATTTTTAGTTGGTCAAACACAATTAACATTATTAGCCAATACAACAGAGGCTACTAATATAGGATCTAGTAGTTTAACATTTCAAGGTGTTACTAGCTTTACATTGTCTATTGTATTAACTGTTCCTGATGAAAACAAGTCAAGTTTATACGAAATAACTGGTGTTTTAGTAAAGAATTTATGGAAAATAAATTCTAAATTAATTGGTGATTACACAGGTATAAAATTCTACATTAGTACTCTTAGTGGTAACGTGGGGGTTTTACAATATACAAATCCAAATAATGTGAATGGATATATAAGATTTATTAAAAATGTTCCTAATGTATTCGAACCATTAGCAGTACCAATAGGTGGTACTGGAAATTCAACTTTGTTACCATATGCTGTTTTAAGAGGGAATGGTACAAGTCCTATCATAGGAACAGATGACTTTATTTATAAAGATTATACATTAACATTAGGAAATCAATCTTCAATTAAAATAAATAATACAACAAATGCTATAGGACTAGGATCAGGGGGTACTTTAACTACAAATGGTGGTGCTAGTTTTCTAAAAGATGTATATATAGGTGGTAAATTAGATGTAAATTTAAATAATATAACAAGTGTAGCTGATCCAGTAGATGATTACGATGCTGTAAATAAATTATATGTTGACGATTTGATTGCAAATTTAGATTTAAATAACAATGAAAATACATTTGAACAAAGTCTTATTTTAAATAATGGTATAATTAGTTCACCTGAAGATATCCCAGGATTTAACTTTTCCAGTGATGTAAAAGCATTTATTTCACATATTTATGTACAAACAGGTCTTAATAGAGCGGCATTGTATACAATTCGTGGTATAAACAGTGGTGATAATTGGTTAATGACATCTACCTTGATTGGTGATACGTCAACTGGTGTTGATTTTTATATTAGAGAAGATAGTGGTGCAGCTTATGTACAGTATACAAATCAAAATTCAGTTGGTACAACTGGTATTAAATATGTAACAAACTCTATAGTATATGATAGTGCAAGTTCTGAACAAATAAACTTTAACTTGTCACCAAATATTGATATATTTACAGACATACCTACTTTAACTTTTGCAACAACAAATGTTGATTCTATAAAATTAGTTATATATGTATCAAGTGTTATAGATAATAGCTATGGAATGATTTTAGCAAATTGTGTTTTAACAGGTTCTGATTGGACGATTAATACTTATAATATAGGAAATGTTAGAAATATTCGATTTGGTATAAGAGTAAGTGGTTCTGATATAATTATTCAATATACTAATGCGAATTCTAGTAATGATTACACATTACGTGTAATTAATGCAAGTATTCCAACATCCCAAACACCAATTGTCTTGGTTGCAAATACAGATATACCAGATATTATAGATGAAACGCAACTAGGAATTCCTATAGATCAAAATTATTTTGAAATGACATTTCTAGTGAATGTTCCTTTACTAAATAAATCTTCAATGTATGAAATACAAGGTGTTGTTTCTAATAATTTATGGAATATAAATTATAGATATATAGGTGACTATACAGGTATAAAATTCTATATTAGTACAGTTGGAGGTATTGGTTATATAACTTATACAAATTCTAACAATGTAGATGCTAATATTAAATTTATAAAAAACTCTCCACTTACTTCATTGAAGCCTCTACAAGTTAGTAAAGGTGGTACAGGTAATACATATTTGAACCCGTATACCATTTTAAGAGGAAATGGAATAGATCCTATAATAGGAACATCTGATTTAATATATCAAAATAATCAATTAGTTTTAGGAAATTCTTCAACAATTGTATTAACAAATACTAGTTCAACTGTTAATTTAAGTACAGGATCAACTTTTGTTGCATATGGTGGTGTCAGTATTAATAAAGAATTATTTGTAGGAGAACAATTAGTAGTAAACAATGTGGATGTTACACCTAATTCAGATGATATTTCAGCAGAAAGATCATTTAACGCTGACAATAATGTAACAACTCCTACACAAATTCAAGGATTCCTATTTGAAAATACAAAATCTTTTTCTGCAATGGTATGCATATCAGTTACAACAACTGACGATGAATATGATGCTTTATTTGAATTAAGAGGATTGAAAAAACGTTCTGGATGGATATTAGATTATAATTCTATAGGTGATGACGTAGGTGTTGATTTTACAATAGAAACAAATGGACAAATAAAATATACAAGTAGTGATACAGTAAACTGGCTTGAAACAACAATGAAATTTAGAGCTATAACAACAACATAATGTAAATATATTTTTAAAAATGTTGGTTTAAAAATGTATTTAAAATTAATAATATTATATAAAGATGACGACAGATTATTATAATATTCTAGGTGTGTCAAAAAATGCATCAAATGAAGATATTAAAAATGCTTATAGACGTTTAGCTAGAACTAATCATCCGGATAAAGGAGGTGATAAGGATCAATTTCAAAAAATTCAGGAAGCATATGAAACTTTATCTAATTCAGATAAAAGAAAACAATATGATAATCCTGCAGCAAATTCTGGTTTTGAAGATATGTTTCCATTTGGATTTGATCATCCATTTTTTAAACATCATAGACAAGATGAAAAAATTGTAAAGAAAAACGATCATTCTTATACATGTAAAGTAACATTAAATGATGTTTTTTTTGGTACGATTAAAAAATTAAGAGTTCATAGATCTATATTATGTAAAAATTGTATTTCAAATTGTTTAAAATGTAATGGAAAAGGTGTTATTGTACAACACGTAAAATTGGGACCGTTTACACAAATTGTTCAAAATACTTGTACTGTATGTAATGGTAAAGGTAAGAGTAAGGATAAATCAAAAAATTGTGAATCCTGTAATTTAAATGGAGAAATTATAGAAGAAAAAATTTTTGAAATACAAATAGAACAAGGTATAGAAAATGGTAAAAGATTTGTGTTTGATGGTTGGGGAGAACAAGCTACAAAAGAAAATGAAATTTCTGGTAACTTTGTAGTTACTATATCAGTTGAAGAGCATTCCTTTTTTCAAAGACAAGGATTAGATTTAATTTGCAAGATACATTTATCTTATAGAGAATCAATTATAGGTAAATTAATTAATATACCATTTTTTACAGGTAGTATGACAGTTGATACAAAGGGTTTCGGTATAATAAATCCAAATAGAGAATATATTATATATAATAAAGGATTAAAACGTAACAATGAATGTGGTGTATTAAAACTAAAGTTTAATATAGATTATCTACAAAAAACTTTTAATGATGAAGAAATAATAATGCTAAAGGATATTTTTGATAAAGTTGGTTTAATATAATAAAATGTTGAAAATTATTTTTATTGAAGTTATATTTAAGTTATACACTAAGAGAATTTCTTGTTATAAATGTACTATTAGCCATGTTAATAGTACCATTATCATTAATATAAACACGTGTTGATGCTTTATAAGTTGATCCTATTTTTACGAAACATTGATTTGTATAATTTCTCAATTCGTCAATTTCGTATTTAACATTATAGTGTATTGGTGATATTGGAATTAATTGAGGTCCATATTTTTGTCCATACATATCAAGATATCTATATAAGATTTCAATAGATGTATTTGTGTACATGTACAATACATCTAAAATTTCCTTGTTCTTAATTTTTTGTTTGTGTCTTTTTTGTAATTGTTTTTTAAATTCATCTTCTGATATTTCAGATTTAAGATATCTTTTTCTTAAATCTAAATTATTGTGGTTTGCATTGTTAATCAATTTTGGCATTTCAAAACGTTGAATTGTTCTAATATTGATTGAAATATTATATAATTCCTGTGAAAAATATCGATCAACATATGGGATGATTTCATCGATTTCTCTTCCACAACGAGTTTCTAATGGATTTCTTTCTTGGTTCCCATTGTTATTAACCATTTCCAAATAATGCGGATTGTGAATTTGACCCTTTACTATTTTTAATGTTTTCCAGCTGAATGGTGTTTTACATTGTACACAAAACATTTGATCACATCCTTCTAATTTATAGATTGGAATTGAACAATTTGGACAAGGTTTGGTTTCCTTTTGTAAGAGTTTAGCTGTTTCGATATCTTCTGTTTTACACAAGTGATCAACATCAATATACTCACCCAATACTTGATTACAATCTTTACAAGAAAATTTTTCGCATATACCACATTTCCAATCGCTTGATAAATAACCTTTACAATTATATTCAGGACATTTTTTAATTAAAGTATAATTTTGTTTGGGATTATCATATTTAATTTTTAAACATGTTAAACGTCTTTTTAATTGTATAATTTCATTTTGAATTAAAGTCATTTCTGATTTAACACTTTCTCGATAACGTTCTTGTTCAATAGCAATTTGTGTTGATGGAAATAATGTCATTTCCCTTTCGAATAACATATGTTCAAAATGTTTTTTATAAGTTATATCTACAAACTTTCTTGTAAATAAACTGAGTAAAACATTGTAATTCCAATGTTTTTTACAATTCATACAGTGCGCATCTTCGTGCGAGTCAAGTAAATATTTTTCATTACATTTTTTACATACATCAAAATGACAGTATGGACATTCAGTCTTGTGATTTTTTTTGTTAAAATCTTCTACACAAACGTTGCAAGAAGACACTTGGTTGCGATTAATAGTAATGTTAGACATTGTAATTCTTTACAATCTGAAAAAAAATTCAATTTTTTATTCATAGCCCGAGTAACATTAACAAAGTATCATTATCGATTTCAAAAGTTGCATTTTTTTGTTCAATATTGACATTGGTGATGTTCTTGGTGTTGTCGATATTATTATTATTATCTTTTTTAATTACATTATCTTTTTTAATTACATTATCTTTTTTAATTACATTATCTTTTTTAGGTTGTGAAAGTAATCGTAATATCATATATTTATTCATTTAGAAATCGTAAATCGTTTATATTTTTCAATTGTTTTTAAGTGTGATGTTATTACTTGTATTACTTATAAAAATTGAATTATTAATAAAAAACAGAATTAATATGGATAATTCTAACAATCGTCTTATAACAAAAACAGAAGTTGAAAATATTCTAAATTATTTTGAAAATATTGGAGATAATGGATCCAGATTAGTTATAAATAATTTAGAACATTACCAACACGCATTCGTACATGAAAGTTATTATCAATCTGTTCAACATCGTTTTACAAAAACAGATCAATCATATCAAAGTTCAGATATAGTATTTCATTACGTTCCTAGAGAATCTAGTGAAAGATTGGAATATCTAGGTGATCATATTTTAAAGGCTGTAATGGGTAGATATTTATATGAACGTTTTGATACTGAACGTGAAGGATTTTTAACAAGATTAAAAATAAAAATAGAAAAATGTTCAATGTTACATAAAATAGGTGTAACACTAGGATTTAAAAAATTTTTATTATTGTCTTTACAAGTTGAAAATCAAACAATTTTGGATTTAGATCGTGGTAGAAATACTCCAAGTTATTATGAAGATGCATTTGAAGCCTTTATAGGTTCAATACTTGTTGATTTTGGTGAACGTGGTTATTTATACGCAGATAGGTTTGTACGATCTGTTATTGAAAACATTATTGATTTTGCTGAACTTATATCCAAAAATGATAATTTTAAAGATAGTTTACAACGTTATTTTCAATCTTTAAAATGGAAAACACCTGTATATTCTTCTTTGAATGAAGAAGGACCACTTTATAGAAAAGTTTTTACTAGAATTTTAACTTTGAACATTGAACAATTCGAATTACTAGATAAAACTATTCAAAACAATATTAAAAATTTTACTTGTAAGGTGATAGATGAATATCGTACAAAAAATTCACAAGTTTATTTAAAATTAATAACTTTACATCAAAAAGGTGAGTATATTTTGGGTATAGGATTTGGTAGAAAAGTGACAAATGCTGAACAAGAATGTGCAAAAAAATGTCTTGTTAATTTACAATTGGATTTGAATTTCTAAGATTGTATACTAATTAATTTTTTTATCTTTAATTTTTTTTTATATTTATATATTATATTATAAATAAAAATGGCTAATACACAACTAGAAATGATCGCTATAGCTTGTCTATTTTTAATTGCAGGTATAATTGGTGTTGCAACATCTTCTATTGCAACAGGGTGTTTTGAAAAACATCCTGAATATAAAGAACAAAAAAAAGATAATTTTACTTTTATTATTGTAAATTTAGTATCTAATATACTATTTATATTGATTAGTTTGGTTAGTTTATATTCTGCTGTTGTAGATAAAGATAGTAGACGTTAAATTATATATTCCATATTGTATTTAAATCTTGTGTTAGTACATTCTCTATATCAAGTGATATTTTTTTAGATTCATTATCATTATCTTGTACTAATTTTTGTAATATTTTATATTGAATCGATGTTTCAATATGTGATTTGAAATTTTTATGTTTGTCATCAATTGTAAAAATATTTAATAAACGTTTAAAAATACGTAAATCAACTTTTTGAATATTACTTTTTATATTATCATCGTTTTTGTATTTTGATTTATTCATTAAAAAATCATCTATATCAATTTCAAATAATCTATATTCGTAAATACTATCAACCAAAGTATCTAAAGAATATTTTACATCATTATTATCCCCAATATTATTACATAGTTCTAATTTCTCTTTTTTTGTCGTATTTTTTCCTTTTTTATTTTTATTAAAATAAGTGTTTAGATTATCTATGCATTTAATGTAAATTTGTATTATGTAAAAACAAGATATTGGATCACTTATAATTTGACTCTTATAAATATTTTTAGAATGTAACATTTTAGAATACAAATTAACATTTGATATTCTTTTTACATCCATGTATGAATTTATGAAATTATACGAAATATCTTTAAAACATACATACTTGTAAATTTCATCATTAAAATCTCTTATTTCTTGAATATCTATATCAGTCGCTATTTCTGTTGTCGCTATTTCTGTGGTCGCTATTTCTGTATCAATCGCTGTTTCTGTATCTTTGTCTAATTTTCTTTTTGTGGATAAGTATGTATCAAATAATATTTTATTGTTTTTTTTTACGTAATAACTTGGTATAACACTAGATTGTGCAATATAAGAGTTATATAAATCCCAGTTTTGATTTTCATAAATTTCATTGTGGATAATATTTGAAACGGATATATTATCCATTATATTTGTAATATTATCCAAATATTCTATATTTTGCTGTTTTGTTAGTTTTATATCAAGTGGTAAATTAATATAATTTTGATATATAGAATTTGATAATGTTAGAGGTTCTGATGATGATATTACGAAATGGTTAGTAAAATCGAAATTTTTAGAATAATTACATAGATATTCCATTTTTTCTAACAAATCTCTATCTATATTTTTTATTTCGATGTTTTCTAAAAATATATCAAAACACGCGTTAGTTGTTAGATGCCATTGTTCTAAAAGAAATAGCAATTGACGAATATCATATTCTGATTTTTCTACTATTTTTCGAATTTGATCTTTTGTTAAATCTAACTTTTCTGATTTATTTATTTCACAACTTAATTTTGATAATTCTAATAAACTAGGTTTCTTAAATTCTAAAAATGTACAGTTAGGATGGTTTATAAATAAGTCTTTATACTTTATAGAATTACAAATCATAATAATTGGTATATTGATATTTCTTTTGATGTGAATATTTTCTATAAATCCTTCTATACCCTTTTCGCATAATTCTAAATTATCTACAATTATTATATTTGATTTTTCTTTATTATTTTTATAATTCCATTTTTCAATATTTGCTAATGTACGTTCTCTAAAATTTACTAAACCATCATATACTTCAGATATTTTGTCTGCTGACCTAATAATATCAGCATCTATTTCAAACAAATTATATCCTTTAAATAGACATTCCACTGTAACAGTTTTTGAACAACCAATTGGTCCATATAAAAATAAAATATGTTTTGTTGATTTATTATTGTCTGCAAATTCTTCAACCATTTTTATCCATTTCCTAATGTGATTTACTATATCTTTGTGAAATAATGATTTTTGTGTTGTAGGTTTATATTTTGTAGCAAACATATAATAAATATAGGTAAGTTTTTTAAATTAAATTTTTTTATTTTTATACTTATAAACTAACAATGGTTAAATGTAAAAGGATTGAAAAGGATAAAAAAATGACTTGTATTATTTGTAATAAAGAGTTTGATATTAATACAACAAAACACAATTGCTCTTATAGATATAATGAAAGTATTTATTTACATAAAATGTAAATTATATATACGTTTAAAATAAACATATATATTTTTAATGTATAATATAATAATATGTCTTCTATAATTCAAGATAAATTTAAAAAATATTTAGAACTGCAGAAACAGTTATCAGATTCGCGTAAACAACAAAAATTGTGGAAAAAAGAATTAGAGTCACTTGAATCTGATATTAAAGATTATATGGTAACAAATGATATGGATAGTATATCTTTAAAAGATGGAGAGATAGTATTATATGCTAAAAAAATATCACAAACATTTAAAAAGGAAGTTATTATGGAAAAATTGGCAGAAAAATTAAATGATACAAAACGAGCTGAAGAATTAACACAATCTATTTTACAAAATAAAAAATTTGTTGTTGAAGATAAAATTAAAGCTATCATTAAGAAAAAGTAATTAAGAAAAAGTAAATTATTATTCATCATCAGAATCAATATTCTTATTTATAAGTGAATAACCATTGTATCTTAATATTTCTTGATCTTGAACAATGTTCTCTGATGTAATATTTGATAAATGATATGTTATATCGGAATTTATATTTATGTTTAAAAATTGATCAGATGATTGTATTTGTGGTAATAAATCTGTTATATCAGATTCCATTTGTGGTAAAAATTCTGTTATAATTGGATTTGTTGAAGAAGGTGTTGCATTTTGATTATTTTGATTATTTTGATTATTTTGATTATTCAATTCTAAGATGATTTCTTCTAATATTCTTGATGTTTGTAATCTAATTGGCGAGGTGTTTGATAATAAATGTGTTGTACTATCGTTTGATACGGTATCTTCATTGTCAGATGATGTATTTAAATAATAATTAAACTGACTATTATTCGTATAAGAATCTGATAGTTTTATTTTTATACCATATGATGTTAGATAATCATCTGTATTTATTATTGTATTCTTTGTAGTAAATTCTGGTATATTACAAGGATGTATACAATTAATTGATTCATAAAAAACATTTTCAGAATAGTCTTTTATATGACTTTTTAACTTTGATAATAAACATAATGTTTGTTTATATGGTAAGTAGTCGGAATCTATTAATTTATCATAAAGAGTATCGTATACTTTTAATCTTATATCAGGTAGTAAAGATTTCAACATATGATAAATATAACCTTTTTTTCTAGTATTACATAAATCTTTTATACCTTGTTGATGATCTTCTTCTATACAATCTCCACGATCGTGATTAGAACAATAAGAATCATTGCATTTATATGACGGTACTTGATTTTTAACATATGCATCGTGGTCAAACCTAAAACATCCACCTAATCCATTTGTGTTCCAATGTTCACCTAATCCTCTAGTCTTGAATCCAATTCTACCACACGCATAACAGCGTTCTATATTATGGTGAGATAATCCATTACAACGTTCCGTTTTATATAAACTTATTTTACAAATAGGACATATAAAATATAAATTTGTATTTTCAATAATGTTTAGAATTTGTTCAACTGCTATGGATTCAGTAATCTCATTATTTTTGTATAAATACGAGTCTTCATCGTAATTGATAATAGTATTATCTAAGTTAATATTGTCAACTATGTTTTTCATTTTATTAAAATAATAATTAAAAACATATGGGTTTTCATTTTCATATGTTGTTTTACAATCATAACAATCTGTTTGATAATATGATAGAGTTTGTTTACAATTAAAACAAAAGCGTTTCAAACAATCCGGATTTTGAGTGCAGTCTATTATTAAATCACCTATTCCGTTATTTTTTATAATTTCATTTTCTAACAAAATATCTGTATTACATAAAACTCTTTCACCCATTTTATAGTATAATATAGGACATTTTATAATTGTCCAACCTGGAAATGAGTAATTTTCAGCGTGAGATATATAATTTAACCATTCTTGTTCATTACAAACTTTTTTTATTAAGTTATGATCAAAAATATTTTTAAATCCAATTGATGTTACACAATCATCAAAAGGATATGGACAGGACAAGTGTGAATTAGAATCATTTATTGGGTGATTTTCATAATTATTTACAAGTTTTCTAATACAATATATACATATATAATGTATATTACAAGAACTTTTTACTAATAGTTCATTCGGTATTGTATTATCCGCAAAAAACTTACATTCAACATCTGATAATGATAAAATTTCATTTGTAATACGATCACATATATATTGCTTTTCTGTAAAACAAACACAACAATAATTTTCATCAATTTTTGTATAATAATTCTGTAATGTTTCCGTTGATAAATTAAAATCGATCATTTTATTTAACGTGTTCATTAAATAATAACAATATATTATTTATTTTATAAATATATAAATATATAATAAATAATCTTATACATATTCAAATGACAAATTTAATTTAAACCATAGTGGACTTGTTATATAAGAATCATAAGAGTTGTACAATTTTATTGACAAGTCTTTTGTTTTCAAATTATTATTTTGTATATAATATGGATTGTTTGTTAGATTTGATATTAATAGTTTACCAAAGGATTCGTTCATATTTATATCTATCGATTCAAAGAAACAAAAATCTTTTTTTGATGATTCGTATTTATTTAACTCGTCATTATTAATAAATAATTTAATATATATTTCTTCAAATAAATTGATATTTGGATGATCTTCTGCTATATAAAAATTATTATTAGAATAGTCATTTTTAGTAAATCCTAGCATTTCTTGTAATGACAATATATTTTCTGTTGTATCCTTTTCAATTGATTTTTTATTTTCAATAAAAGAAATACTAAAAGTAACTGGTCTACCTATCTTATCAGGATTCAATAATTCGCAACAAAAACAAATTTTGTTCTTTATTGTATTATTATACACTTTGTAATAATAATCCTTCTTTTTATTTATAGACGCACCATTTAAACACTCTGATATAATTTGCAAAATAAATTCAATGTCATAATAACCTATAGGTATTGTAATTAATGTTTTGTTATTTTGTTCTATTAAATAAAATTTATTGTTATATTCATTTATATTATACAAATTGCATTTTATCTTTATTTTATCTATATTTATAGTTTTTATATTGTCTAAATAAAATGGAAATTTATAAGTTCCATTTTCGTATATAGCATTATCTGAAAAGAACTCTTTATAATATATTTTTAAAACATTTTCATTCCCGCTATAATTTTCATTTTCATTTTCAATTCCCCTATAATTTTCATTTTCAATTCCCCTATAATTTTCATTTTTATTTTGAATAGATTCATTTTTGTTTTTATCACCCCTTGTAGAATTGGTATTTAGACTATCTAGATTTGTATTATTGTTATTTAAATTTGTACTTTTATTTAGATTAGTATTTAGATGGGTATTTAGATTCGTGTTTATAATTTGCTTAGATTCATTTTGTTTATATTCGATTTGGTATTGGTGATATTTTTTAGATAAATCATTGCATAAAATAAATTCAAATTTGGAAACGGTTATTTTATTTAATTCTATTAAAATATCTTCTAAATCTATATTCCCTGATGAAGCATAATTATTATAAATTATATTGAAATAGTCTTTGAATATAAGTTGTTGTATATCGATCATGTTCTCTCTGTACAAGTTCATGTTTTTTAAGAAAATATCCTTGAGATATGGTTTAGAATGTATTGTTTTGTTTGTGATTAAATCAAACAAATATCCTGAATTTTTTTGCGATATAAAAACTTGTTTGAATGGCTCAATTATATTATTCATCTAATATATTAAAATCTAATATATTAAAAATATAAAAAGTATTATTGTTTTACACAAGTGTGTTTAAAAAATACTATATTTTTCTAATTATAAATTATATACAAGTGTCAACAATGTCAACTGTTAATAAATTATTATGGGCATCTTTTATACAAGGATTTGGACAAACAAGTGGTAGTGTAACTGTTATAGGTATGTTATATTGTATGTACAAAATTAGCGATATATATTTTATATATAAAAATCAAATTAAAAATGAAAATGAAAAGCAAAATGAAAAGGAAAATGAAAAGCAAAATGAAAATGAAAATGAAAATGAAGATGGGGAAAATAAAGAAAATAACGAACAAAGTAATGAAATAAATTCAGAAAATTTGTTAGAAATTCAAGATATAGAATATATCTTCAAAAACGTTGAAAAATCTAAAGAACGCGATTTTAAAAGATTGTTTGATAAATTGTAAATGAGTGAATTTAAAGTTATTTATATATACGTAATATACAATGGGTTTATATTTTTCAGAAGATGGAAGATTTTGTACATCAACACTTGATGTAATACCAAATACATTTTTAACATCTAAAGGTATTAAGGATAACAGTGCAGCTACCATTATTCAGAGATGGTGGAGAAAATTAAAAAATATATAATATTATATAATCATTTAGTTATTTTCAGGATATATTAAATTACTACATCTAAATTTACCTGATTCGCAATTATTTTTAACATCAAATTTAAAATTATAATTTGGTCTTTTTGTTTCTTGTTTGTCTTTAAAAGCGTCTTTTATTTCAAGACGTGTATTTTTACCTATAAAGGAATTGTTATGTATTTTATTAACTTGTTGTAAATCTTCACATAGAGGATGGAAACGATTTATATTAATACCACTAAATATATTACAAGATTTGTTAATTCTTGTATATTGTGGGATTAAACCATTATCTTTACATTCATTTATGTTTGTGTTTATTTTTTCTGCCTTTTCTGGATTAAATTTATGTGTAGGACATTTAGACATTGAGAATTTTTGCCCCCTTAGATCACTTTCTACATCAATGGCAGAACTTGGAACACTTCTAAATGGATTTTGCATAAATGGAGATGTACTTTCAAAACATACGTTTTTTGATTCGGCAATAGTATTATCTGTAACCCAATTGAATGGGGCAGTGCTTTCTTGATCCTTTTTTTCTATAGCACAATTGTCATAAGCAGATCTGGTGAATGAAAAATGAGACATTGAATCTTATAATATACATATTTAAAAAAATTTTAATCAAAAAATAGAAAAAAATGAAAAAATAGAAAAAATAGAAAAAATTGACACAACAAATGATATTACCAAGTACAGTTGATTGGTGTGAATCAAATTATTTAATATCGAATTATATTGCAGAGTATTGGAATACTATTACAGGAATTTCTTTGGTATTATCATCTTTATTTTTTTATCACGAGAATCAAACATGGATTTTAAATACAAAATATTACGTTAATTTTATGAGAATTATTGGATGTTTTTGTTTAGTTGGTATAGGTACAATATTGTTTCACAGTACATTATTTTATCCATTTCAATTATTGGATGAATTGCCTATGATATTTATGGCAAATGAATATCTACTTTTATTATTATCTTTACAAACTTGTAAAAAAACTCTTGACAAAAACACGAATGAAAATTTGGAACGATTGTTATTATCAAGTTATAAAATGATCAAGGTAATTATACTAGTTTACTTTATACATCCAAAGTTACAAATATTTACATTTCATATTACATTAAAAATAGTAGAAATAAGTATATTGTTTGTATTATACAAGTTGTCACATTCATTAAATTCTGTTGTATATTCAAAAATATATCAAAAACAAGATTTTATAAAAAGACAACAAACTATTTTAAAAAGAACAATGATGATATCTAGTCTATATGATATTAATAGAAGAGATAATTATTTAAAAGATTCTGTTTTATTACAAATTGCTCAAAAAAAAATTAAACAATACATTTATTTAAGAAATGAGATGAAAAGTCATATGTACAACGGTGTTTATATATATAGTGCAAGTATTTTTATTTGGTGTTTGGATAATTTATTTTGTAAATACATAGAATCACTTCAATTACACGCAGTTTGGCACGTATTATCAAGTTTAGGTATATATTTTTTAAATAATATACTTAAAATTCAGGCACAAATAGATGAAATTGTTTTTGATGATTAATTAACGTCTTACAGGAACTATACTTCTTGTTGCAGTTATTGGTTGCGTTTGTAAAGGTGCTTGTTGTAAAGGTAAAGGGTATATATCAGGTAAAGGAGATGACCATAATATTTTATTTGTTTTGTCAGTAAGTTCCAAAATACATTTGTTATTTTGTTCTAATAAATTTGTTTTATATAATTTATCAATATTTGTACCAGAAGTTCCAGATTGCCATATTGTTGTATTATTTTTATCTGTTAATACAAAATTTCCATTTGATGTTATTTCTAATTTATACGGACCTTGGCCTAAATTAGTAGTATTTGATTGCCATATAATTTGATTAGATCTTTTATCAATTATAGAAATATTTCCATTTTGGTTATTTCTAAATGTACAATTTCGTGTAAAAAGTTCATTTCTACAAGGAGTTACACCACCACAAAGTGCAGGATTTCTTGATATATCAGAAATGAGTTTTGCTTCAGCCTTGGCGTCTATAATATTTTCTCTTGTTGTGATAGATGTTAATGATCCGGATATAGGCAATGATGCATATTCTGGCATATTTTTACAAGCGTTTACAAAGAATCCAAATTTACCTTCTGTAGAAGGGCATTTTACATCAGTAACATTTTTATATAATTTACCACACCAGTGATTAGGATCATTTAATGCGTCTTGATTACAAGTTATAAAATTATAATCTACATCTTTCTCTAAATTGTCAAATAATTGTCTTGTTGGCAATGATTTATCTCTAACACCTTCTCTTGACAAATATTGATTAATTTGATTACAAGGAATTGTATCTGGTATTTTAAAGTCACTTCGTAACATACAATTTGTAGTATCATTTTTATTTTTTGTTATACATTGAAATGTTTTGTTATCTATTAATCTTACTATCGGTAAATCATCTGTTAGACATCTTAGGTCGGAAAATACGTTTGTAACTATATTAGCACTTAGATTTTCACGATAACTAAATAATATATAGAATATGCTTAAAACAATAACTAAAATAAGTATCTTATTAATGTTTGTCATTATATTATATATATAATAAAAAACAATCCCGAAATTACTATTTTTAAATACAATTTTTTACTTAAAGAAAATTGAATATAAAAAGAAAACAGTTGAATTTAATGGATATTAAGATTTCAACAATAACTTTGACTACAAAATTACCAGAATGTCAATTAAATTTAACAAATATTGGAAAATATATGGAAATAGATAATGATATTGTTGGTTTAAAATATAATTGTGCAGGTTTAAGTATTATGAAAGGAAAATATTCTACAACTATTTATAAAAAAGCAAAAACAAAAGATCTTGATAAAATTAACAAAAAGTTGTTTTACAACCAAGTTTCGATTATATTAAATAACAATGGTAATAATGTAAATGTAAAACTTTTTGGAAATGGTAGTTTACATTTAACTGGATGTAAATCAATAAAAGAAGGTATAACAGTTACAAAACTTCTTTATGATAAACTTTGTTTACTTAAAACTAAATTTGATATTATTTTGATTACAAAAGATATAAATGGAATTTTATCAGATAAAGATAAATTAGTTTATTCGTATTCTGAACAACAAATTATAGGATACTGTAAAGATATGGAACAGAAAAAATATATAATTAAAAACAAAGATTATGTTATAGACAAAAAAACAAATATGTTTATAACTGAAAAAATGGAAACACAAAGAAGACATTTTATATGTAATTTAGATGGCGAATATATAGGATATACTAAAATCGAACTTTTAAAAAACAGACATAAATTTTATAAAAAAAATAATAATATCTATATAGATACTGAAACTGGTTTTATTTACTATAATAATGAATCTATAATTGGACAAATTTCTTATAATATTGATAAAAATAAGATTACTGATATATCTAATCAAGATGATATTATGGAAATTAATTATTCTTGCAATCCCTTTTTAGATAAGAAATATGTTATAAATGATGATTTTGAAAAGTATATTGATTTAAATGTAAATTGTATAAATGTTTATTTTACAATTAATTATACTATTAATAGACAACGTTTTTATGAAAAACTAATTAATATGAATTATATTTGTAAATACAAACCAGAATCTTATTCAGGTGTTAAAATAGTTTACAAAATTCCTTTGGAATTTAATAAACAGAATAAACCAGGTTTGTGTCCTTGTAGCAATAAATGCACTTGTATAAATATTACATTTTTAGTATTTCAGAGTGGAAATGTAATAGCTACTGGTTTTAAAACCAATGAACAAATTGAAACAGCTACTAGTGAATTTTATAATTTGTGCAAATTAGTTGAATCAGATATTAAAAGAAGAGTTTTTATAGAATAAGTAATTCTAAAAAAGTTTATTTCTTTGTAAATTGTAACAAATGGCATTAGGTGTAAATATCATTCATAAAACAAAAAACCAATCATTAAATGATAATGGTAAACTTTATGGTGTTTTAATAGACGATACTATTTCTGAAATAAAAAACAAAATATTTGCAAACACTGATGATTTTTATAAACAAACTATATCTTTCTATCCTAATTTAATTAAATTGGAAATGAATAATATAATTTTAAAAGATGAAACACGTAATTTATCTTTTTATATTTCTGATATTTCTGATACATATAATATATATGTAACATCTGTATTTGATATTATAATTAATAAAGAAAAATACGATAATATCGATTTAGATGCTTATAAATTATATACTTGTTTAAAAAATGATGATTCTATAATTTTGGAATTATATGAGAAATTAGTTGAAGATTTTACCGAACTAAGACAAGATGATTTAGAAATAATAATAAAAATGAAAATGTTTAATTTTAATAAATCATTAGATGTAAAAATAATCAGCTCTGATGAGAATAATCTTTTGATGAAAGATATCAAACAATTTTTTACAACTATTAAAAGTACATTTGATATTCAAAATAAAAAACAAAAACGTGATAATGAAATTTTAAAAGATTTTTATGATAAGGTATATTCTTATAATCCGGAAAAATATTATGATTCTACAGATCAAGGTTTCCCAAATTTCGTATTTACAACTATTAATTTCAAATATAAAAGTAAAAATTATGAAAGTGGATTTGCTGGAAAATTTATAAAATTATCCCAAATATTTAATTTGTTTGAATTGTCAGATGATATACCATTAATCGCATTTAATGATAGTCCTAGAAAAGATCCAAAAGTAAAGATATACAATAAAATTATTAATACTTTAAATGAAAATATAATCAAATCTTGGTTTTTGAATGAAAAGAAAAAACAAAACAAAGCAGTATATAAAAAAATAAAAGGTTTAATGTTTAAATGTCATTTACAAGATGTAAAAACAACAAAACTACAAAACAGTTATATTACTGTTATATTAAATGAAAATGGTTTAATAACTATACGTGTAAATTTTGATGAAGATGATGATCAAAGATCAATGTATCTTATAGATAAAAGTATTAGAAATACCATTGACAAATTAATAGAACGTATAAATTTATTATATGGTATATTTACTCAATCTAAACGCTTACAAAAAACAGATGAAATGAAATCTTCTTTAACTTCTGTTAGTTCAGTTTTAGAAACTAATAAAAAAATTAACAAGACAAAATTTAAACAAATTTTAACAAAATACGAAGCTTCTAGAATGTTTGATGCAAAAGATATAAAAGATATTATTTCAATGTATTATAAACGTTTTGGAAAACGCGAAAACGAAGTAGAGTCTCTTGATAAACTTGGTATAACTATAAATATTAAAGATAATCCATATAAATTGGATTCGAGTGCAATTGTTATATATGGAGCTTATAATTTAATACAGTCAAAAACAATAATTGACGAAATAATGATTCTTTCAGAAATTTCTAATAAAATAAAGAAAAATATATTTGAAGACGATGAATCTGAAGATGAAGAAGTTATTTTAAAAGAACGTAAACAAAATGTCAAAAAGGTTAGAGAACTCGGTGGAAAAACATCTTCTATTATTTGTCAAAAAAATCGTCAACCTAAAATTGATAACGAAACTAAAATACAAGATCCAGAATTGGTTTTAGTCTACAAAGGTAATAAATATATATGTGATAGTACTAGTAAACATATATACCCAGGATTATCAGGTGATATACCGTGTTGTTTTAAATATCCAGGAAAAGGTTTAGAAAATATTGTTAGTTCAGAAATTTTGGAAATAAAAGTACAACCTTCAAATTTACTTTTACAGGTACAACATCAAGATACAGTATTTAATACGTTTGTTATAAAGGTTACATCTGAATCAGTTGAAAATCTTGATTTGTCTTTGTCTAGATATTTTTATTTAAATCCTGGACAAACAACAGGCTTCCCATTAATACATATTCATCAACAAGATTTAATACAAAAAATAGATAAAGATTCTGTCAATGAAAAAGGCGAAACAATTTGGTTAACAGAAGTTCCATTGTATCAATTAATAACAAAACCAAAGAAAAATAACTGTTTACATATACCTAATATTAATGAAGCTACTAAAGAAGATATCAATGCTAGTTGTAAACATCACGATAAAGAAAAAATTTTTGGATATAATATAAAATCTTACCCTTCTTGTTTTGAAAATCCCCAACCTGTTTATAGAGTTGTCAAAGAAGATAAAAATTTATCAACAAAACATATTATTACAACTGATAAATTGTTAGGTCATAAACGACAAGGTATATTACAACCAGGTTTAAACAAGTTGTTAAATGAATTTGTAACACGTAAACAAGGAGCATTTTTGCGTTGGGGTGTAAATCAAAATCAGTTATCGTTTTTAAATTGTATAGTTGAATCCATAAGCAATAAATCAGAGTTTAAAATTGATAATACATATGCTTTGAAGCGTTTATTGATAAATCATTTGTTACAAAATCCTGATGATTTTATAAAATTAAATAGTGGAAATATTAGTTTACGATATGGTAATATGCAAGAATATATAAACAAAATAGAACAAGATATTCATTGGACAGATATTATTGACTTGGTTCAAATTGTATTAAAATGTAATATATTAATTATTGAAATACCTTATGTAGAGACTTTATCCAAAACAAACTTTGTATACGAAGATATGAGACTTGTTTGTAATTTAAATATCAAACAAGATTTGAATAAACCATTCCTATTACTTGTTAAAAAACAAAATTCCTTTGAATTAATAGTTTTAAATAATGCAGCTATATGGAATAAAACATCTGAAAAAATACAAATATCGGAAAAAGTACAACAAAAAATAACATTTGTATTTGATTATAATTCTAATCAAGGTCCAAAGGATAATATAGTAAACTTTTTTGTAGACTATTATACAAAAACATGTGTAAAAGAAAACGAATTACCTGATAAATATCCATATGACGAATTGTATTTAGCAAGTTATATAATACAACAATTAAAAGACAAACAAGAAATATTACTTCAGTTGGTAAATTCCTTTAATAAAATAAATTTTATTGTAACAAAAAGAGGATTGATTATACCAATACAAGAAACTGGAATAATAAACAAGATACCATCTGTAATGTTATCTGATTTTATATCTAAAAATAAAGCTGTTGATGTCCAAAAATTACTAGATTTAATAGATGATTTTAATGATTTAAATATAGAACCAAAAATGTCAATCTTAGGATTTACTGTTAAAGATAATATTTATACTGGTGCTCTTAGTAATTTTGGACAAATTATACCTGTAAAAAATACTGATATTATACAAGACATTAATATACCTATATTAAAACAAAAATATTATTCAGATATCGACGATATTTTGTCTAATAAGAAAATTGTTGATAATAAAGAACAAATCTGGAATAGTGATATAAATAATAATAATACAATAATTTATGAAATCAAGAAAACAATTGGAGAAAAAATAGTTAATAATGATATATCAAAACAAAAAGTTGTAGATATTATCAAAAATTCTAGTATACAAAAATTACAAAAAATAAAAATGGTCAAGGAAATTATTGAACCCTTAGTTTCTGATAAAAATATAGAAAATCTTGACTTCTTATTAGATAACATATCTAATGAAATTATTAATGATAATATTGAGAATTCTTTATTAAATAATTTGATAACTTCTGAAAAATTTAACCCAGATGAAATTATTAAACGTACAACAGAATCAGTATGGTTAAATCTTAGTGATATAAAAAAATGGTTTAAAAAATTAAAACAATAAATGAATTTAAAAAAAATATTCGTTTTTAATTACAATATTCGTTTTTAATTACGATATTCGTTTTTAATTATAATATTATTTAAAAACGATTATTATAAGATGATTTCAGATCAAGATTTGACTAAATATCACGCTTCTGCAAAAATTTGCGGAATCGTTTTAAAAGATATAATTGGTAAAATAACTTCTGGTGAAATACTAGAAACTAATTTGTTAAATGAATACGGTGATAAACGTATTAAGGAAGAAACTGATAAAATATATAAACGTGATTATAAAAATATAGCATTTACAACAAGTATTAGTTTAAACAATTGTGTAGGTAATTATATTTATGAACAGGGGAATGATGATTATAATATTATTAAACCAGGTGATGTAATTAAAATCGAATTAGGTGTTAATATTGGAGGATGTATAGCAGTCTTAGGTGAAACAATTATATATAAATCTACCGATGAAGACAAAAATACAGAATATAAAAAATATTTGGATTTCCTGGATGACTTGAGCAAATCTATACCAAAGATAATGACTCCTGGTAATGTAAATGATGATTTAAAAATGATTATCGAAAGTAAATGTACTGAAATAGGATGTTTCCCAGTTGAAAATACAACAAGTTATCAACATTTAGAAGGTCAATTAAATACAGATGAATCTAAATACATTATAACAAATTATCAAAAATATTATGACGAAGATGATATTTTAACAGTTCCACAAAATTTATGTTTCGAATTTGAACCTGGTGAAGTATATACAATAAACCTTATCATAATCCCTAATGATTATGAAAAAGAAGACGAAACAAATCATAATTATCAAGAAAAACATGACCCTCATATTTACCGTTTTAATGATTCCTATTATAATTTAAAATTAAGAATGTCTCGTGAATTTTGTTCTACTGCAAAGGGAGAATATGATACAAATGCATTTAATTGTATTCCTTTTAAAACAAATGGTAGATCAAGAACAGGTATCAAAGAATGTTTAGAAAACTGTATTTTAGAACCATATCCTATTTTATATAATAAAGAAAAATTACCTATATTTCATAAAAAATTCACTGTTGTAATTTCTGATAATAAATGCATTACGTTAAAATACAATATTTAGTCAATTGTACAATTGTACAATAGTAAATTATACAATAGTCATATGATTAATTAATATAAAACAATCTTTATAATCTTTATAATCTTTATAATCTAGAATTTTTAATACTTTTTTCAGTTCTTGTATTAAATTATCCTCTGAAAATGTTGTTTCTATAGTTATACAAGGAGATGTTAATTCGTTATATATAACATTTTTATTATATAGAATATTTTTATTATATATAATTATTCTTTTCCATATTTATATATTTTTAAAAAATTAAAATTCAATTTATATTATAAATGAATGTATATGATATTATTATAGTTGGAGCTGGTCCTGCAGCATTAGCTTTTGCACAATGTTGTAGTTTTTTGAATAAAAAAATTTTGATAATAGAAAAGGAATCTTCTATAGGAGGATGTCATCGTGTAAGAAGGGTCCCTGTAAAATATAATAATGAAACAGAATATGTATTTACAGAACACGGACCAAGAGTTTATAGTTCTTCTTATATAAATTTTATATATCTTTTAAAAACTATTGGTGTAGATTTTTATGATATATTTACACCATATAATTTTTCAATTATCAATATTGGTAATCAAACTGTTTGGAATACTTTGAAATTTAAAGAATTAGGTCAACTAGCTATATCATTTTTCAAAATGATATTCGATAAAAATTATGGTAAAGATATATCTGTAAAACAATTTGCAAATAAATATAATTTTAATAAAATGTCTATAGATATTTTGGATAAAATATGTAGACTAACAGATGGCGCAACATCAGATAATTATACACTTTATCAATTTTTACAAGTATTTAATCAACAATTTCGCCATACGCTTTACCAACCTAAATTACCAAATGATATAGGACTTTTTAAAACTTGGAAAGAAAAATTAGAATCAAAAGATGTAACTTTTTTATTAAATACTTATGTAAATAAACTTGTAATAAAAGATTCGAAAATAGAATCTATAATAACATCTGATAATAAAATATACTTAGGAAAACAAGTGATATTAGCTATACCACCTGTAAACTTGACAGAATTATTAGCATCTTCAAATATAAATGATGCTTGGGGTGATATGGATTTATTAAAAGCTTGGAGTATAAATACAAAGTATTTAGATTATATATCAACTACTTTTCATTGGGATACTCGTATAGATTTGCCAAAAGTTTATGGATTCCCAAAATCAGAATGGGGTATTGCATTTATTGTTTTAACTGACTATATGAATTTTAAAGAAACTATTTCTAAAACTGTTATAAGTACTGCTATAACAATAACTGATGTGAAAAGTAAATCTGGTAAATTACCAAATGAATGTTCTCAAACAGAATTGTTACAAGAAATTTATAATCAATTAAAAGATTCATTCCCCCTATTACCCGAACCTTCTGCTAGTGTTTTATCACCCGCAATCGTATATGATAATAATACAAAAAAATGGATTTCACAAGATACAGCATTTATATCCACTACAAATCAACCATTTATGAATTCTCAAAGTCAAATATATAAAAATTTATATACTTTGGGAACACATAATGGCTATCATGATCGTTTAATGAATTTTACAAGTATGGAATCAGCAGTTATAAATGGTATATCTCTATCACACTTAATGTACCCCGACTTAAAAACTAAATATACAATATACAAAAATAAACATATAACAGATTTACTGTTTATATCATTTATTATTGTCTGTCTTATTGTATTATATTATCTATAACGTTTATTTTGTATTTTTTATTTATAATGTAAAATAAATGCAAATCTTTTCTTTTATTGTAATGAATCTTGTTATGTGTATTCCAACATACACATCTAAAACTATTTCTAAAATGGAATTGATTCAAATTAAAGAAAAACTAAAATTATTACAACCAGTTCAACAACCAGCTCAACAACCAGTTCAACAACCAGCTCAACAACCAGTTCAACAACCAGCTCAACAACCAGTTCAACAACCAGCTCAACAACCAGTTCAACAACCAGTTCAACAACCAGCTCAACAGCAAAATTCACCTAGTACAACTTCGAAAGCTACATTTTATTTTAGAGTAGGTGGAGATGTTGAAGGTTGTCCTAGTGTACAAACATTTAATGATGGTAATTCATATGGGCCTTGTAAAAGTGATGATGGATCACAAGGTGTAAAGTATACATCTGAAAGTAAATATTGGGCAGCAATTGCAAATGCTGGTTCTAGATGTGGAGATTATATAACAGTTTCGTATAATGGTAATTCTTTAAAGTTGCGAGTTATGGATGAATGTCCAGCTTGTGCATCTGATAATCACGTTGATATGAGTTTGGATGCATTAATTGAATTGACTGGTTCTAAAGAAAGTGCTTGTGCTATTAACACAGTTCAACCTATGATAACTTGGTATTAATGTTTTTGAATGGAAAATATTTCTCATTCTATTTTTTTATTTTAGAACCTAAGCTTTTTATTAATAAAAAATCATTTATTAATTAAAATCATTTATTAACTAAAATCATTATATATACATACCAAAAGGTGGATCGTTTTGTTTTAAATCATTATTAATGCTGTTTGTTAAAAGTGTGTCAATGTGTTCTTTTGGAATTACAATAGGCTTTGTTGATGTTTTATAGTAATTGTATAATTGTTTGTATTCTAATCGAACTATATTTTGATCAATGTCAGTTAATAATAATGTATTGATTCTTGATATAATAATTTCGAATCTTCTTTTAATGTCTCTCATTCCCTGATCTGATTTTGATGATTCAATTATATATCTAATTGTATCTTCGTTAAAGACTATATCATCTGTAGTAAAACAATATTCTTGCAATATAGAATCAATTAAATGTCTTTTTGTAATTTCCATTTTTTCTTTAAATGAATAATTATCAATATGAATTTTAAATAATCGATCAGCTAAAATAGGATCGATTTTAGTCGCATCATTATAAGTAAATATAAATAATACTTTTGACAGATCAAATTCTATACCTGAAAAATATTTATCATAATTGTATTTTGTATTGGTAGTTGAATCTGTTAAATGAATCAAGTTACCAATAATTTCTTTTCCGTGATGTGTTTCTGAAACTTTATCTAATTCATCAAATAAAATAATAGGATTTGTACATTGTGTTTCTCTTAGAATTTCAATAATTCTTCCTGGACAACTTCCAACATATGTAAATCCATGACCTGTTAATAAAGATGAATCTGATTCGCCTCCTAAACTAATTGTACGATATGGACGTCCTAATGCTTCAGATATACTTTTTACCAAACTCGTTTTCCCAATACCCCTAGTCCCATATAAACCAATTGCATTAATTTTAAATTCTGGATTTCGAATCATTTGACTGATAATATTTATAATTTGATCTTTTGCCTTTTCTAAAAATGATAAACGTTTATCTAATATGGATCTAACGTTTTGTATAATAGTTTTAGATGAATCTAAATCTTTAGGAAATTGTATTCCTACATTTTTTGTAAAAGGAATAGATAATAAAATATCCATCCAAGCTTTGTATTTTGAGTATTCTGATGTATCATTTGATTCAAAAGATTCCATTACTTGTAATTTCTTATAAGCAATTACTTTGTTTTCAAACGACATATCTGATCTCAATATTTTTTCTTTATAGTTGTCAGAATATTTTAAATTATTTGAATGTTCTAATATCTTTTTTTCTAATTCCAACAATTCTTGATCATTTGATCTTTTGAGTTCTGCATTAATTGTTTTTAAACTACTAAAATAATCTTGTGTTAATACTTCAGAATTAGAAAATTGAAACATTTTTTCTAATAATTTTTGTTTTTGTGAAACGTCAGTATTTAATGTTAGAATATCAATGATACTAGGTGTATCTTTTTGGTATTCATCTTTTATTTTTTGTAATTCTTCATTTAAGAATTTTATATCATCGTTTGTATATATTTGTTTTAATTCATTTTTCTTTTCGTATTTAGGTGATCTTTGGAAAAAATTTCCATTGTAAATAGATGACAGAGTATGCAAATATTTATCATAATCATCTTTAAATATATTTGTTTCATTATCTTCCTTTCTAAAAAGGGTATTTTTTAACACATTTTGAATAGCTCCAGATAAAAAATTACCTAAATTATCAAAAGACTCTTGATTTATATTATCATCGTCATACGATTCATTTGTATCGGAATCAGATTCATCGATACTAATTTCACCTAGTTCTTTAGATGATTGTAAAGAATTATCAGATATTTTATCACAAGATACATCAGATACATCAGATTTATCATAAGATACATCAGATTTATCAGAAGATACATCAGATTTATCATAAGATACATCATATTCATTTTCTGATAATTCTTTTCTACGCTTTTTAATTTTTATATTTGAAAAATCTGCTATTTCATAATCTTCTAATGTAGTATCAGATTCTTCTAATTTACGTTTTTGATTTCTTGTAAATACCATTGATAATATTGGTAAATAAAAATAAATCAGTTTTTTTACAATGTGTGTGTTTATTTTTTTTTATCAAAATAATTAGTTTAAATAATAAAATGTCCGATGCATCTAATTATATATTAACTATTACTGGTTTTTGTTTTTTTGCGATATCTGAATTGTTGCCAATTTTACCAATACCAGCAAATGGTTTTCTACATAGTTTATTTATAGGTTTGCGTAATAGTTTTACACAAAAACAAAATGTTGATTTAGAAATAGCACATTCTCTTGTTAATACACGTCCTGTATTAGCAAATTTAGTAAATACACTTGAAGGTAATGATAAACTAATAGATGTATTAAAATTAATTACTGGAAAACCAAATTTGATTCCGTTGATTGAAAAAATTGCAAATGATCCAAATCTTGAAGTTATTAATAATGTACTTATCAATAATCCAGATGATATGAAAGTTCAGACTAAACGGTTGATTTTTTCTAAATTAAGTGACAATATATATAATGATAATACAAATGTAAACGTAAATGTACATGGTGATGATGAACAATTATTTTAATTTCAATGGTTTATAATTTTTATTAAAATGTTTATTTAATAAATTGATATTTTTTACTGAATTTACCCATCTAAAAGCAGGATCTCCACCCCAAATAAGCCAACTAATAATACCGTGGCGTCTATGCCAACTGGAATCCTTTGGACGTCCTGCATTCATCCATTTTTTATAAGTAGGATAACTTGCATATATATGTCTAGCAAACCAAGCACGCATATATTTTAAATCTTCTATTGGTATAGAATCCTTTGTAGCTAATTGTTTAGCTCGTTTCCAACCAGTTTCTATACCACCTCCAAATCCTAAACGCTTTAATTTAAATGAATAAACGGCTACTTTTTTTACATTTTCTGGAACTTTCACCATAACAGAACTTTTTTTACCGTGATATTGACTACGGCTTTCACCACCACCAAATTTTATATTACCAGAATTTCTTATACGACTTTTTTCTCTTTTTGCTTTTGTAATAGATTTATCTGAAATTTGTTTATATGTTCTTGGAGTTTTAAAAGTTATACGTTTACTTGGTCTACATAAAGGATATTTGTTCTTTGATTTGAGATTTGGTCTACCACAAGGACGATATCCTACAATTTTACCTTTTGAATTACGAATAGGTCTATTTAAATCAATCCATTTCTCTTTATACCATCGTTTTAATCCTGGTGATTTAACATTTGGTTTTTTACCAGAATATCTTCCACCCAACCGTTTATATTCTTTTACAATCCAGCTAGATTTATAAATACCTGTTTTTGAAGAAAACTTTTTATCTGCCATTTTTTTAACTTTTTTATATAAACTTTTATTTATAGGCTCTGGCATTGTTATATTATATTTATAAAATAATAAAACAAAAATGTAAAACTATTCTTCATAAGAAATCATAGAATAAACATCATCATCTATATAAGATGTTGAATCATATTCTGTAATTTTTTCATATTGTATTTCTGGTGAATATTTTTTAATTTTATAATCTTTGTCAGATTTTACATATTCTTCAAAAATATCATCGAAAAAATCATAATTATCAATGTTTATGTTTTCTAAAATACTATTTATGTTCGTTTTCATATTAGAAACATCGCGAATATTAGTAACAACATATCTTTCCTTGTCTGTACTATAATAAATAATTTTTTTGAAAGGAACATCTTTTTCAATTGTGATAGTAGTATTAGTAGGTAATGGATCAGACAATATTTTCTTTCTTTTGAAAAACTTATTCAACATAATTATTCATACTTTTAAAATAAAATCATTTTTTTATTTCTTTATATATATTAATATGACAAAACATTTACTTAAAAAATTATTAAACCTAAAGTCAGACGATTTATCATCTCATTCATTCGATACAACGTCTCGACAATCAGATAAAAAACAGAAATATGTACAATATTACAGCACAGATAAAGGTAGAAGTGTTGTTACTAAAATTCCAAGTAAAATGTCTATTATACATAAACAACCCACTGTAAATTCTGATATGTCTATATCAACTTATTCTGATGACTTGTCAGATGTCTCTACACCTCTATTAAGAAAAGTTTTGCAAACTAATAACATTCAACCATTAAGTTATTACAACACAGATAGTATCAAGTCTCTAGGTTCTTCTACAATAAACACCTTTGATCATATACAGAATAAACATAAAAATGACAAAGATAAAGATGATAAATATAGTAAATATAGTAAAGATGACGTCTCTTATATCTATTCTAATTCAAGAGATAATTCAAGAGACAAAGGTGATGATTACGAGTCAGTTAATTCATACCTTTCTGATATTTATTCAAATATTGGTACAAGTGTTTATTCAAATACTGATACAAGTGTTTATTCAAATAATATATCTGATAAATCATCTTATAATTCTAATGTAGAAACTTCATATGATTCTTTTTATGACGATAAAAACTTTAAAAATACTTGGTTTATTTTTAATTAAAATATTCATTTTAATATTTATATTATGGTTAATATAATTATTTTCAAATAGAATTTGGTTAAT
>Ga0102830_1000152_pt1 | contig 32742 bp, 45 predicted proteins | sample ColrivemetaGS703_FD_84511 | JGI IMG/M metagenome (GOLD analysis project Ga0102830, IMG submission 84511) | Estuarine microbial communities from the Columbia River estuary - Freshwater metaG S.703 | ecosystem: Environmental > Aquatic > Marine > Intertidal zone > Estuary | place: USA: Columbia...
CACGTCCGGCAAAGCCGGACCGCCCTACTTCGTGGCGTTTCGCGACGCTTCGGTGCGGTCCTTCGTCCCTTCCTCAGCTGCTCATCGCCCGAACCAGGGCGGTCCGGTTTCACCGGACGTGCGCGCGGCTTTCGCCTTCCGAATGCTTCGCACCCTTTCTCCGCCCTGGACGGGCTGCGAAAGGGCAGACCGGAAAATTTGCCTGGGGGCAAATGTTTCCTTGCCCCCCGCGTGGGCGCGGGTGACATCTGTTCGGATCGCTGTTTATCGCGTTGCGATAGGCGCAAGCGCCCATCGCAACGCTATTGGCCAGCCCCCTCCGGGTTCTGGCAGAAGCAGACAACGCCTTTTGGGCGTTGCCGGCTCCCACAGGGTCGCCAGAAGCAGACAACGCCTTTTGGGCGTTGCCGGTGCCTTGGGCACCTGCTCCCTATTGGGAGCAAAAGCGGGCTGCGCCCTCCTGCGGCAGCTACGCCGCTTCTCGGCCGTAGCTTGCTTTGCCGTTGCACAGCCGTTGGCTGGCTCGGCTCGCGCGCTTCGGCCTGAAGCTTTGCAGCTGCTGGTTTTCCTCTTTTGGCAATTCGCGCTTTGCGGTTGCTTAGCTTTGCCAATGCCCGGCCTTTGCCGGGCATGGCTCGCGCGCACCCGCTGCGCGCTGGATTGGAGAATTACGTTTGGAGCAAATAGATAAAGCCCGAGGTGCAGTTTCCGGGTGGACTCGCGGTGCTGCGCTGGACCGTGAGAAAGAGAAGCTGGAGGCGGTAATTCGCTGGCTTGCTTGGTTCGATTACTCCGACCGCGATAGCCTCGCGACAATGCTTGGCGTTGATAAGAACGGTCAGAGCGCGTTTTTCAAACGCTTGGAGGCAACCGGGTTTGTTGAGGTTGAAACCGCGCCGGGGATTCGTCGGCGGGTGTACGGCCTCGGCGAAGCCGGCTTTGAATACGCCTTGATGCTGTTGCCAGAGCTGGATTTGAAACGTCGCCGCCGTCTTCCTTCCTGGGTGATGCTAATCCATTCGTTTTCTGTGCAGTCGGCGATCATCAAACGGCGCGCGGAAATCGAAACGATTCTCCCGGAGAAAACGCTAAAGCACCTCCGCACCGTGAGGCTTCCTGACGCGATATTGATCATGAAGGACGGGAGCAGGGTAGCGCTTGAGGTTGAGCTAAATCACAAGTCGAGCGCTCGTGTGTTTAGCATTTTCCTGTCCCACTTGAAGAACATCCGCTCGGAGCATTACGACCGGGTTTTGTATGTATTTCCGACAGACGCTCTCTGTCGGCTCTATCGAGAGAAGTTTGACCTGCCCGTGTGGCCTATCTATCGGATGCGTGAGGGGAGTACTCGGCTTGTGCTCGAAACCTCGCGCAACTTTGATGCCCACCAGGTGCATGAGTCGAGCATGTTCACATTCCAAGTTGAGGGGTTGTATTCGCTATGAGCATGGTGGAACTGATTGTGGGCGAGGTGCCCCAGGCTGACGTCCAGAGCTGGGAGCTTCTGTTGTACTACTTCGAACCGCTACGGCCGTTCTATTTAGATCCCGAGGTGACCGAAATCATGGTCAATCGGTTCGACTACATCCTGGTTGAGCGGGGAGGGCATCTAGAGCAGGTCGATGCGCGGTTTGCCGATGAGAAGGCACTGCAGGAACTGATTTATCAAATCGGCAATCGACTGAATCAACTGGTTGATGACGATAATCCGATTCTCGATGCGCGCTTTCCTGACGGCTCGCGCCTCTGCTGTACGCTGCCTGCTGTTACGCCTTCCGGCGCAACGATCACGCTACGCTGCAAGCCCCGCGAGTCGTATACCTTCGATGATTTGGTGAGGTTCGGTGCCCTCACCCCACCGATGGTTGATTACATTGGGGAGCGAGTGCGGGCAGGGGATACCATGCTGGTGTCAGGTAACACGGGCTCAGGCAAAACCACTGTTCTTAGGGCGTGTGCCACTTTCATTGATCCGCGCGAGCGCGTGATTAGCGCGGAAGACACCATGGAGCTGCACCTAAAGCAGACGCTGCCTGGTGCTATGGAGCATGAAGCCCCTAAACGCCGTCCGAAGGACGGCGTAACGCCAGTGACGTTAGCGAGCCTGATTAAGCTGATGCTGCGCGAGCGCCCGGATCGCGGGTGGGTCGGAGAGATCCGCGATGCAGCTGCGGCTGACGCCTTCCTGCAGCTGAGCAACACTGGCCACACTGGCGGCGCAAGCAGCTTGCACGCCAATGGGCCGCAGGATGCGGTGCGCCGCATCCAGTACATGATCGCAGCCGCTGGGCTAGTCAGTTATGAACTGGCTGGCCACCAGGTTCTAGGTGGCGTCCAGCTGCTTATCCATTGCGCGCGGAACTACAGGTGGGGGAGAAAAATCACCCATATATGCCGTATCGAAGACGAGAAAATTATTCCGGTATTTCTCTTCAACATGGAAACCGGCCAGCACGAAGATTGCCGCTAAGGCGGCAATCAACAGCATGCCTCTGGCAGCCAGGGGTGCCTCCTGGACGGCAGATCACACACCAAGGGGCGCTGCCCCTTGTAAACCCTGCTCTTGCCCGCGAGGCGTCGGGAGGCAGGGGGGTGAAGCGCTCCCCTGCCTCCCTAGCGGAGGCTGTGGGGTCGCTGCGCTCCATCAAGTGGAATACGGCCTACGGCCGGCCCTGCGGACGCGGAACCCACCGCCCAAGGGCGGCGGGGCCCCCGCCATTCCCCTTGACCGCTCTTCGCTAGGAGAGGCCAGCGCCGGCCAGGTCGGCACCGGGCGAGGTGCTGCATTGGGTCTGTACTTCTGAACACACAAACAAAGGGGCGCTGTACGTCTATCGGCAGACAAACACGGTGATGGCCATCGCGCCGGCCGGGCCGGCCGCTGGATCTGCTGCAGGCGTTGGCCAGGTGGACGAGCTGCTGCATCTGGTGGCCGCGCGGATCCTCGGGCGGTACCGGGGAAAATGCAATCAGACTGGGCGCATCGAGGATCCACCAGGTTGATTAAATGCAATCAAATTGCTTGACCGGGCAGCGTGTTTCGAATAAAATGATTGCGTAAGTCGGGCGAATGGCTCGACTCCCAACCGGAGAATTCCGATGACTCAGCAAGAAACCCTCCCCGTTGTAACTTCCCGCCGCGTTGCAGTTCGTAGCCGCCTGAATACCCTGCCGCGCCATTTCGGTCGCCTGATGATGGTTGTCGAGCATGCCGTTATGGATGCTATGTCGGAACTGAGCTGCGACTACCAGGGCGGCTACTGGGAGTTTTACGAACTGTCCAATGGTGGTTTTTATATGGCCCCGACTAGTCCTGAGCGCTTCGACCTGCAGAGTCAGGGCAGTGGCAACCAGGGAGAGTTGAGCGTTGATGCGGCCGGCATTGTGGCTTGCCTGTTTGCAATCAACCGAGTGTGGGGCCGCTACCAGCAGGACGACCTGGCCGATCATTACCACTGGCTGCTGGCGTTCGCCCGCGAGCATGCGGAGTGGGAGACGATTGCGCACATCATCAACTGACTTACCAGGCCCGGCGAATGCCGGGCCATTCCCCTTTAGTGGCCGTGTGTAACACGGCCAGCATGGAGACTAAGAACATGCCTCAGAACGCAGTTACAGTCCGTCGGACAGCGGACAAGATCACCAACCCGAACGCCGAGGCAGAGAAGGCGCATCAGAAGGCGCTCACCCTGATCTACCGGCACACTCACCGCGACTACAAAGGCAATTATGGCGGCGTGAAGTCGATCATGGTTTGCCGTGGCGGTGCGTCTTGTGTGGTGCCCCTCGATGGGCTCACAGAGGCCGAGGTGGCCGACCGTCTGCCCTGTGCGATGAAGAAAGAAGCCGGGAGGCTGGAGGCGAAGAAGGCCGCGAAGTCATAAGGATTGGCTCACAGCTGCAGGCATTGCCTGCAGCTGTGAGCCTGCTAGACTGGCCTCACCGGGCGAATGGCTCGGCGGCAAAAACGGAGAATTCCGCATGCAACATTTTACCGATGAAGAAAGGGGCGTCATTGCCCAGGCGTTGGAGATTCTCGGGCGTGATCTGCGTTCGCGCGGTTCCTGCTTAGAGTCGCCTGAAGCGGTGCGCTCTTACCTGGCTTTGCAGTTGGGTGGGGAGTCGAACGAGCATTTTGCAATGCTCTTTCTCGACTCCAAGCATCGGGTAATAACCTTTAAGCGCCTTTTCCAAGGCACTATTGACAGCGCTAACGTCTACCCGCGCGTGATCATTCAAGAAGCTCTTTCTTGCAATGCTGCAGCGGTGATAGCCGTACACAACCACCCAAGCGGGTGTGTCGAGCCTTCCCAGGCAGATCGAGTTTTGACTACCAGGATCCGCGACGCACTGTCTCTCGTCGATGTTCGGCTGCTCGATCACTTTGTGGTTGGCGGCGACAATGTTTTTTCGTTCGCAGAGCGTGGGCTGCTATAGCAGCCCACCGCTTTTTCACGTCTGGAGATTGCTATGGAAACCCGAGAAACCTATCGCGTTGGATCTGTTGCGTATGTGAGGTCTGGCTGCTTATTGCCGGCCAATGCCGGGTGGGAGGTGCCGAGCAAGGATGAGGTGCGCTCAACCATTGAGCGGGCCGGCCTTGATGTGCGGGCAGCTGCTGATTTCCTCGGTACGTCGAGGAAGGAGGTTAACCGCTGGACGACCGGTGATGGGGATGTTCCTTTTGCTTGCTGGGCATTGCTTTGCAGGAGGGCTGGGGTTGGCTACCAGTCAGATTGGTGGTGATTGCATTTTGTTGACCAGGTGCTGCCGGCGCCGATAGCTTTTGATTGCGAAATGGTAATTCGATTTTGGCATTGTCCTTACCGCTGCCTGTGGCTGCTGCTGGGCATGATGGCGAATATCCTACAAATAAATAGGAACATCCCCCCTTAAAAGGTGCCAACTTTTTGGCTAGGGATGTGGTTATTTATGTGAACGAATATGAATATTTCGATTTTTTGACGTTCTAGGGCTTGGCTGGCAAGGCGGGCCGGGGTAACTTCCCGGCCGTCGATAGGCGTCAACATGGACGATGCCAGATTAAGTCCCCGTGCGATCCGTCAGGATCCGGCGCAGCTCAGCCTTCAAGGTCTCATAGTCGTGAGCCTTGTCGGCGTTAAAGCTGACGCTGTTTTCAAGTGCGATTTCAAGCAAAGCCCTTATGACCATCGAGCGCGATGGTCGGCCGAAAAACCTTTCGGTCTGAAGCGGCTCAACCAATTTTTTATCCGTGTTCTCCAGGACATTCCCTGGGAGCGTGATGTTTGTCGGTGATGTTTTGTTGCTCATGCAGCGAAGCCGGCCTGGAAAAGCATTGCCTTATCCTTAGATATGCGTATAGTTATGCGCATATAGCTGTGCATTTCTATACAGGGAGTTGTCGATAAATGGGCGAGCATAGAAACCCCAACCTCAAAAATAAAGCGGTATTCACTCAGCGCGACATGATCCTGGGGATTCCGTCACGCGTGGCCATCGCCACGCTCTTCCTGGTCGGATTCGCGGCTGTCGTTTTCTGCGTTTATCTCCCGGTTTATATCGGGATCCTCTGCAGCTTTCTCATCGGCCTACTGGTCCTGATTCCGGTCTACCTGATCCACAAGGAAGACCCTGAAGCCTATGTCGTCTGGCTGCGCAGCATGTTCGCCGCAACCAGGCTCACTGTCAGTCGCAGCACCCGTCGCCGGGTGCTTCTGCTGTCCCGCCGTCCCGATGGCACCACCCAAGTAACTTCAATCACTAAAAGGTAATCAACGATGCTCAATCGCGCTTTCTGGCTGCTCGCCAGCTTCTTCCTCGCCCCGTTTGCCCTGGCTGCGAACAACGATGTGGACTTGGGTTCCCCAAGTGACGGCCCCCTGGCGGCATTCGCCGGTTTTATGCAGGAGCTGGTGAACTTCGTTGGCGGGCCTGGCGTGCTGTTTATTGTGTTTGTGTCGGCCGGTGCTGGCGTTGCGTTGTGGGTTATGGCACCGAAACAAGGCTCTGCAGCTATCGCTTGGATTGGTCGCGTGTGCGTTGGTGCTCTGGTGTTGTTCAACCTGGCAATTCTGCTCACCTGGCTGCAGGACTTCTAACCATGGCTAATGCTGCGAGCGGAAGCGATCCGATCAATGAAGCGCTATACCCTGCAGGGGTATGGAAGGACTTTATCCTGTCTCATGCAGGTAGCCTTATTGGTGGCATCGAGCTTTCCGGCATTGACCCTAAAGGGCTCAGTGAACGGGATCTGGAAAACGCTTCCGTGCTGCTGCGCAACCTGATGCAGACCCTTAATCAAGACCTGGTGGTAACACAATACTACTGGCACTTCGAGGGAGCGAAGGTTGCGCTGCAGGAAAGGGATAACCCGCGCAGCAATATGCTGTCGAAGCGTCGCGCTGACTTTCTGAATAACAGCCGGAACCTGAGTACCGGCCGGCTGTTCTGGTTGCTGGATGTACCAACCGCCGACAACATCAACAAGGTGCTGTCGCCTGGCGCATTCAAGATGCTGTTTTCTTCGCCGTTTGAGCGTACTGCGCGTGAGGCGTTGAAAGCCAAATTTAGCAACTGGGGGTCCTGGCTTGTTGAGCAGGACGAATTGCGCCGCCAGGTCGAGCTGCTGGACACCTCCCTGGACGATTTAGATGCAAAGCTGCAAATCCTCTCTGCCGTCAATGATCGTCTGAATGTACAGAGCCAATGGGCATTGTTCCGTGCGCTGGTAAATCTGCGCCCGGAGTATTTGGATTCGGCCTTGAATGAAGCGGTGCCAGGTGATGATTGGGACCGCCTGCTGGCTGATGGCGATATTCACCCGGTAAACATTGATGGCATGGAGTGCCTGAAGATCGAGGGAGCCGAACCGGTTTATGCGCGTATCGCGTCGATGGTTGGCTATGGCGGCGAACACGTCCCTGAAGGCATGTGGGGAAGGGGTGATGTAAAGCCAATTATGCAGCATGGCAATTACCTGGTTATGACTCGGTTTAGCCCGCTCACTGCTTTGCAGCGCGCGCTGATGCTGACAGGTAAGGAAAACGAGCTGCATCGCAGCCAAATGAAATTCTCGGCGCTGATGAAAGGCGACGATGTTAGTAGCGAAATTGAACGCAAGATCAATGAAAGCGGTGTCTTGAAACAAAAGGTGCGTGAGCTTGAAGAGGCGGCGAATACCCCTGACCGGTACGGCCATTTTCACTCTCATGTAATTGTCTTCGACCGCGACCCCGCCAAGTTGCGCAATTCCTGCCGTCAGATGGCCACCGCGCTAACTCAGAGCGGGTTTCATCCCGTGTGGGAGAGTGCCGGGCAGATCGATCTTTTCCCAATGCTGTTGCCCGGATACCCGAACCGTTGTTTCCGTAGCTCCGAGTTCACCACCTCGCAGGCCGGCGCGGCCGCGCTGGTATTCAAGTCGAGCGAAGGGATTAAGGAATGGGGATCCACAAAGGAAGAGGCGATTTACATCCTCGAAAGCGACGATGGCACGCCTTTCCATTACACGCCGTTCATTGGTGATAAGTGCTTGGTGCTAGGGGTGGGGCCGACCCGTTCGGGCAAGTCATTCATGAAAAACGTAATGGCCGGTCACTTCATGAAGTACGGCAATGCCGATGGCATGGGCTCGCTGTATCAATCGATTGGTGTCGATCCTGGCGATGAGCCGCTGGCAATGTTCTTCAAGGAGCTTGGCGGCATTTTCCGCATCGAGAACCCGGAAACCGACCGTGGCTTTAACCCCTTCGTGGCGGGGGAGGGGCCGGAAGATGGGCACTTTATCCATCACATGCTCTCGCAGATCCGCATCATGCTTTCGCTGAACGACAGTGAGGCTCTACAGACCTTGGAGGCGCACGAACAGCAGGAGCTTGATCGAGCGCTGCAGGCGGTTCTGATCCTCCCTGAGCATATGCGCAACATGAGTGCTCTTGCCGATCACTGCACGAAAGGTTTGAAACAGAAGCTCGCGCGTTGGGTGCGGGGCGGTATGTATGGAAACCTATTCGACAACCGTGAAGACGGCATTGGTCAAATGGATAAGCGTCTGGCTGTCTACAACTTGGGCGGCGTCAAGGATATGCCGGAACTCGCACAGCTCGTTATGAACGAGATTTTCTATCGAGTTATTAGGCTCTTCGAAAATCCGAAATACCGCAGTGTCCCTAAGTTCCTGGAAATTGATGAGGCTCAATATATTTTCGGTATTCCTGGTTCTGTTGAGCGCGCAGTGGCCAAGGCGCGTACTTGGTTCAAGCATTTCGGCGGGATGGGGTTCTGGACGCAAAGTCCAGAGCATTACATGAATATTCCAGAATGGAATACTTTGCGTTCGTCTGCCTCGACTTGGATTTTTATGCCAGATCAGGAAATGGACAAAGAGCTGTACAAAAAAGCGTTTCAGCTGAAAGACGGCGAGTGCGATGCAATCGCCTCACTGACTCCGCGCAAACAGGCTTATATCATCCAGCGTGAAGTTGGTATTTCTAAAACAGTAAACCTCAATGTCGCCCATGAAGAGTATGTGGTTGCAACCAGTCGCCCAAGCGAGGCGGTGATTGTTAAGAAAATGCTTGAGCAGTATCCAGACGATATTGATGAGGCTGTGCGGAACATGGTTAGTCGAATTTTTAACGCGGAGGCGTAAACATGGAACTGAAAAAATCTCTTCGTAATGCTATTGCTGCCATTGTTATCGGTTCTGCACCAGTTACGACTTTTGGTAGTGGCTTTCCGGTTGTTGATATTGCATCGATTGCTCAAGCCGTAACTGACTACATGAACCAGTTGCTACATTACACTGAGCTAATGCAGCAAACCGTCCTGGATGAAAGTCAGCTTATGGAAGCTATTAAGCTCTATGAGCAAACAATGGTCGAGTATGACCATATGCTGCGGCAAATGGAGGGTTTGAAGAGCCGTATCGACAAGCGGCAGTGGCAGCAAATTTATGCAAAATATGGCCATGTAATAAACAGTTACCCGGCTATGAAGCCGGACTTTGATTCTGGACGCTGGGTCAAGGTCAATCGTGACCTGGAAACGCTGTATTACCGCGCGGACAGTCTAGACAATATTGAAGATGCGATTGCGGCAATTGGCTACGACTCTAATTCACTTGCCCAGGTTACAGATACTGCTCGCCAAAGTTATGCGCGTGAACAGCTGGCCGTTGGTCAGCATATGTTCGTTGAAGATATGGACGCAGAGCTTGAAGTCCAGATGGAGCGTTATGGCGAAGTGGCCGCGAAGCGGCAGGCGCTTGGTGCGGAGGACCATCTGGCAACTCTCCAGGTGATGACAGAACAAAATGAGCTGCTGATTGAGGCGTTGCACCAACAAAACGCCATCAACAATGCGCAGTTGCAATACTCCAACCAGCTGGACGCTCATTATTTTTCAAAGAGCAATAATGGCCGTGAAGCCACTTTGAACGAAGTTAAGGCACGGCAAAGTCGCACGATTGTTGTTGACGATAGCCCGCTGGTTAACTTCTGAGGCTGCAACATGAGATTTTTATTTATCGCGTTAATCAGTTTATTTTCGGCGTCTATTTGGGCCGATGACTCGCAAACCAAGCAAGATGATATTGCTCGCATGCAGTTAATCCAGGATGGCATTAAAGCGTGCGGCAATAAGGGGTTTAAAACGCTGGGTGAGAAAGATCAGTGCATTGCTGAGTTTACAGACAAGGCTAATGCTCGCTATCCCGCTCGCGGATCCGACAGCTACTCGCGCAAGCACTATGCAGGCATGAGTAAGGCTAAAGCCGAGGCGGCGCTGCAGCAGCTGCAGCGCGAATGGGAGAGTGCGCCGCGCGGCGGTTTTTACAGCGCTCGGCGGCAGCCTGGGGTTGTGAGCAAGAAAGCCATTGCTGAGGAAGGTTGGTGGATCCAGGTAAACATTCTCGGGGCGCAGCAGTCGCAAGACACCCCTTGGTTTATCGAGTGCAATGACTTCAAAACGGCCAACATCCTGCGCCGCTGTCCGCTTGGCAAAGGCGGTGCGAAATGATCCAGATACTGAGCCTGCTGGTGGCGGCTGGTCTGGTGGCGGTCATGGTCATGGCCTGGCGCGCCGTAGGCGCTGAGCGACTTGTCGCTGCCGGGCAGGGATCTATGCCAGCAACCCCCTTGCAGCGCTTGGCACCCAAACAGCGCCGCTCGCTGCTGCTCTTCGTTGGTTTGCTGTTCTGCTTTCTGATGCCCCTGGTATTCATCCAGCCGGCCGAGGCCGCACTGTCAGACACCATGCGCGGGATTTTCGATGGTGCGTTGAGCGATTTTGTAAATGGCATTATGGGTGACACCGGAAACGCTATTTATAGCTGGTCGTGGATGATGTTCTTAGCGTTGGCCTTCCTGATGATTGTCATCGAGGTGGTCAAGTTCATATTTGAAGGCGTTAACGCTGCCTCGAATTTGGAAGCACTCATTTACTTCTTTACGACTCTGGCCTTGATGGGAAGTTACAACGCATTTACGGAAGCAATTTGGGGCGTTGGAGTAGGGCTTTCTAATGGCTATCAAGAATACCTAGTGGGCAACACGGACAATTTCTTTTTGTCGCAGTGGCTGAATAAAGCGCTGGGCGCTGTTGTTCTTGATGATTTGGATATATTCGACACTATCAAGTTGATTATGTACGCAGGGCAATGGACTATTGTTTGTGCGTTGCTGGATCTGGTCTTTTGGCTGGCCGCTTTGTGGGCAGAGTTCGGCTATGCGCTGGCGAAGGTTACCGGCCTAATTTTTATACCGTTCCTCTTGGTGCCTGCAACTCGACCGCTTTTTGATGGTTGGTTTAAGTTCTTTTGCGGCTTTGTTTTTCTGCTGATAATCTTAAAAGCAACGATGGTTGTTTGTGCGATTTGCATTAAGGCGGTGCTGGAAAGTATCGGTGTAAGCTTTTCTGGTGACTACGGTGATCCGGTTCAAGTTGTACAGATTGCCAAGGACAATATGTATGTATTGGCTGATGTTTCGGCAATGATGCTAATCGCGGTGCTTTTCATCCTCTCTTCTTTTGCATTCGCCTCAATGATTGCTGGTGGCGTTGGGAATTTGAGTGGCGGACTTGGTAAGGCGGCAAATATGGCAATTCGCCGCGTGCTGAAATAAGGGGGAAATAGATATGAATGCACGGCTTGATGATAAGGAATTTCAGAAGGTAGAGCGGGAAACCAATCTGCCAAAACAAAAGGCAGATTTGCGCGCTGATCGCAATCGCTGGTTTACAGCCAGTTTGTTCCAAAACCTGGCGCTAATTATTGCAATCAGCTTCGCCTGGTACGCCTTCAAAAAGGCTGAAAACAATACCGAGCTGGTTTATGTGAAACTCTACCCGGACGGCACTGCGGATATTGGTAATTTCGCGCCAGAAGATGAGCAGCTTTATTTCCGTGCGACTATTGACGCAGCTTTTGAGCGGTTCGTTAAAACTCGTTATGGTTTGCAGCCGGAAACAATCAAGCGCGACTATGGTGAAGCGGGTGTCTTTATGTCGGATCCGCTTTACAACGACTTCATTAGTACGCAGCCAGGCGGCTTTAATGCGGCTCAGAAAGCAGCTGAAATTGCAGCTAACAAAAACTCTGACCGCATAGAAATTCAGTGGGGTTTCTCTGACCACTACGACAAGATCCCGGCTGTATTCGATAAGAAAAACGGCGAAATGATCCGGTCAAACATCTATTTCACCAAAGTTACAAAAACGGCAACTGGTTTGGTTAAGCCAAATGGCACCGAGAAACTTATTCTCCGTGCTCAGTGGCGGTTGCTGCCAAAGAAAGAACTTAAAGACAGGAAACCAGACTGGCTGCGTATTAACCCGGTAGGGGTTGAGATAGTGCAGGCAGACGTAATTGACGACCCAGCAGGTTACACAAGCGAAGAGGCTAAAGTGCAATGAACAAGAAAATTTCCGCTGTCGGCGTAAGCGTGCTGATGATGGTTGCGGCAACATCGCAGGCCGCGAATTGCCGGGTTATCCACTGGAAGCCCGATACCGTTGTTCAGATCAACAGTGCAATCAACCTTGGCACTCGGGTTGAGCTGCCGGCTGACAACATCACGGATCCAGTGCGTAGCTCTGACCTCTGGAACGCAGAGGGTGCAGCCAACCAGGTGATGATCAAGCCAAACAGCCGTGAAGAAGAAGGGAAGATGGCTGTTGTTCGCGCCTGGACTGCTGACGGAAACGCTTACGATATCGTGGCTAATCGCGTTGATGATGCGAGCCGCAATGATGTGTGTGTGAAAGTCACAGTTGATGGCATGTTCTTCACTCCTGGCGCGCGCGCAGCGCTCGGCCAACAGTCCTCGATGATGGCGCAAGGCGCGGTTGCTGCTAACGCCCAGGTGATGCAGCTGCAGCAGCAGCTCACCCAGGTACGCCGTCAGGCTGAGGATGACAAGCGTAAGGCTGTAATGGAGGCGCTGCGCCGCTTCCGCTATCACGTCTATACCCGCTACAGCTGGGATCAAGGCAAAGGTTTCGCAGCCCAGGGCATTATCTCGGATGTATACGACGATGGTCGTTTTACATATATCCGACTGCATCAGCCGAACCGTGGACTTTTGTCTGTAGAAACGGAAGTGGGCGAAAAGAACGCCATTGTTCCTACCAAGTATGACGATGCTTACGGCATGTATGTGGTTTCCGGCATCTATCCGAAATTCACTCTTAAAGTCGATGATGCGCAAATTAATATTGCGCGTGCTGACGGCAAAACTCACGGCGAGTTCTAAGGGGGATTTATGACCGAAGAAGTTGCGCCGCGAATAGATGAAAAGCCGGCGACGTACAGAAAAAAAATGCAAGTTTGGCTGATGATTGCTTTCGGCTCGGTGCTTCTGCTTTTGTTGGCGCTGACTGTTATCAATATCTTTACCAAGATGGGTGGGAAGCCGCAGGTAAAGACCGCGCCCAAAGAGCAGGCGGTAAAGACGAGCGACCGCCAAGACCAATTCGACCAGTTGGTTAATAACCGGCGCATTCGGTCAGCTGATGCTGGGCCAGAAGCTGATCCAGCGACCGCCCTGGAGCAATCCTTTAATCGACTTGCCGAAGGCGGGCGCGAGGCGGGCGACTCTCAGGATCCTGCAGTACCTCAGTTGTCAGCGGCTGAAAAGGCCGTCCGGCAATGGGAGCAGCGCGAGCGCTTGCGCGCCTTGGATAGCGCGAAAACCTCTTGGGGGATGAAGACAGCGGCCAAAGGCGGGCTTGGGCAGGCCGGGGCTGCTGCGCCTGGCGCGGCAGCTAGGGTATCCAATCCAGCGATTACCAATAGCGACGAGCTAATGACACGGCTGGACGCGCTCAACGAACCGTTTGAGGAAAGTGGCAGCATCGAGCAGCGCCGGGCCGAGGTGCGAAAGCGCATTGATGAGGCTCAAAAGCTGAGGGCAGCGCTGGCGGCTCAAGGGGCGTCGGCCCTGCAGGCTGGCGGGAATCTTGTGGCTGACCAGGAGCCAGTTAAGCGCGAGCTGCAGCAGGTCAGCAGTGGCTTTAACTCCGCGCCGGACAATGTTGTTGGTTACACCAAGTCCAATAAGTACAACGCGGATATTGCGGGGAAACTTAAAGTTCCACCAGGCACTGTTATGCCGACAACGCTAATGCGGAAAGCTATCTCTGACTACATGACTGGCTCACTTCAAGCCATCGTTAGTCACGATGTTTACGATACGACGCGGCAGTTCGTTTTATTCCCGAAAGGGACGGAAATAAATATTGGTGTAACTCGTACTCGTAATGTCAATGAAGCGATTTCCAATCGCGTGGCATTCTTGGTCAAGGAGGGCGTGTTACCAAACGGTAATAAGATCGACTTCACCAAGGCGTCTTCTGTTGACAGGGAGGGTGTAGGCGCGATTGAAGACCAAGTGGATTATCACTTCATGGCGCAGTTCCTGGGTGTGGCCGCTTATGCGTTGGTTAGCGGCGGATCCAGCTACAGCGGAACCGGTGACGAAGAAGGGAGTTATGCCGGCGACGTTGGAGAGAATGCCCGCCGCGAGTTTTCCCCGCTTGTTCAGAAATACCTGAATATTGTTCCTACTGTCACCATCCGTCCTGGACAAAGCTTCCGCGTAATTATCGAGGAAGAAATGTACGTCGAGCCCTGGAGCGATTTGTATGCAAAATATGTTGATTAAAGTGCTATGCGTTATTTGCCTGCTGCCGGCTTTTGCTATGGCAAAAGACGCTCAACCAATCCAGTTGGATCCCTTGAGCTTGTACGCGCGGACTGTCTACCCTGAAGACGTTAAAACCGTAGGTGGGGCAGCAAGCTATTTGCTGGAAACTACTGGCTATAGGTTGGTGGTTGAGTATCCGGCACCCAATGACGCAATTAGCATTGTTAAGCGTAAGATTCCGCCTATTGCGAAAATTCACCGTACTATGCCGATTATTGACGCGCTGCAAATTCTAATTGGCAATGACAATTGGATTGTTGTTGATCGCCACCACAAACTGATTTCGTTCTCGGAGAAAAAGTCTTGAAAAAGATAATTCTTGGCTTGGCAGTTATTGCCACTTTGAGCGGGTGCAACACTACTCAAGTTGTTGGTACAGGCGATTTTTTTAACCTGACCAGTCGAAATGTTGTTTACCGCGATCTGACGCGCCCTGTGGGCATCGACAACGAGCCGGAGCAAGCGAATTATGTCGTCCTCCCTGCTGTCACCAAGTAAGGCGCTGGCAGCGTTGGTGCTTGCTTGTGGCCTGATGGCCACTGCAAGCGCCGCAGAGGCCGAAAGCCCCGATACGGCCGAGCTGTATGAACACTTGTTTCCTGGCGCGCCTAGAGTGCGCCAGGCGCAGTCTGAGTCGCTGCCTGACGTTGAGCAGCCCCAGGCTGCCCAACGCTTCTCTGGCTTCATGGATGACAACCGGCGCAGCAACTGGTCAAGCGACCAGATCGAGGCAATGCGTAACGCATTCAAGCAGCTGCCGCCGCCTGCCACACCTGCGCCGCCTACTGGCGACGACTCCAGTTTGTTTGGCGCTCCACCGGCCGATCTGGTGGACTCGCCATACGCGGAGCTTGTAGCCAAGTACGCGAAGAAACGGAACCTGGATCCACAGTTGATACACCAGTTGATATTGGCAGAGTCAAATTACAACCCCGATGCAGTTAGCCATAAGGGCGCAAAGGGCTTGATGCAATTAATGGATGGACTTTCTACAGAGTTCAATATCGACCCTTTCGACCCTGAGTCGAACATTAATGTCGGAACGCAGTACTTCGCTGAAATGCTGGCAAAGTTCAAATCAATTGACCTGGCGTTGGCTGCATATAACGCTGGCCCTGGAGCCGTCGAAAAATACAACGGTGTTCCTCCTTATGAAGAAACTCAAAACTATGTGAGTCGCATTAAAGCCGGTTTGGCAAAAATGGAGGCTAGTAACGGATGAAACTTTCTACAGCTATGTTGGCGGTCGTATTTTCTGGTTCAGTAATGGCGGGCAGTGAGTTCGACTTTGACTGGAACGATAAGAACGACATGCGCGGCGCATGGGAAATGTGCGAAACAACAGGATTTACCGGTGGCGAATGTCCAAAGGTTTACCAGAAGTGCTGGCAACCCCCGATGATATATCGGAAGAAACATAAAACTAAGACCTATTGCAAAGACGATTCGAAATTCAGTGTTGGCGAGAGCGATAAGAACCGTTACCTGGAAGAGGGGCAGCGGCGCGCAGACGAAGCTGCAGACAAGCAACAGTAATACCTTCAAGGCCGCTCGCTGATTTTGAGCCAAGCGGCTGCGTCACCTGCCCAGTGGTGAGCTGGCCAAGGCATTTGGCACCAAATATCTGGAAGGGATGGAGTTGGTAATGAAGCTAGATAGCGATTTTTTTTACTCGGCAATTCATTCTTCGTTGTTGATTAATGCAGCCTGGATAATCCGAGGGCTTACTCAGGCGTTATTAGTTGGTCCAGCGACATTGTTTTTTGCCGGCTGCCTGATCTACAGCTTCACGGGCGAGGGGCGCGGCATTGCAGAGATACCGCATGAATTCTATTCATATATATCGAAGCTGCCTAAGGCTACAGCGAAGAACGAAGGGCATTTAGTTATAGAGCGCTGTCTTGATGATCGCGGTGGTGTGGTTGGCGGCGATGAACACCAGGAAATACCGAAACCGCAAGCCGTTATTTGCCAATCATGGGGAGAGCAAGAAGTTTCCATTGATGAGCTAGCGATAGTGGCATCGAAATTTTTTATGTTCGCTTACTCGATCCTGGTAGTGATCAGTATGGGATTGATGTTTCTTTTCCAGGGCCCCCCGCAGATACCAACTAAACAGCAGGGTGCGTTGCCTGCATAGCCATTAGCGATGGAGATAAATATGGACACCTGCAAAGTAATAGTAACGTCGAGCCCTGAAGAGTTGCGCGACTTATCTGCCGAATCAGCTAGGACGCTTCTTTCCAACACCCGGACCAGTGTTGTCTTTGGGGTTCCACGAACCGGTATGTCGGAAAGTTATTACGACATTTTTAAACTTAGCGCGGCAGAGCTTGCTGCTGTGCGCGGCAACAACCCGCAGCCATGACTGACCAGGAATGGTTGGAGCTGCATCGCCAGAGCCTGGAGGGTTGGTCCCGGCTGACATTGGCGCGCTTCCGTGGCGAGTCAGAGGCCGATATCGCCGAGCTGGCCGGCGCGGTGTTTGTCTACCACAAGGGCCGGTTTGTACTGGCCGCGACACTGGCGTCGGAAATTGTGAATGCCGTCCGACACAGCATGATTTTTGAAGCCTGGAACTACGAATGCGCCTGCGTCATTGAGTCGGCAGCTTCTCAGCTGTCGACGATGGATGGCGAGGTTCTGAGGCTCGCCAGCGGCTTCCATGGTGCTGATTTCGATGCCATGGCCACCGAGGCCAGCCTATCCCTGCAGGAAGCCAGAGAAGCCCTTTACGGGCCTCCTGAATACGACTGATCCCATCGACGCTACGAGGTAACCCCAATGGCTGCAAACAACGCACAACAAAAGACCCGCTATGACGCCCTGGTGGCTCATGAGTACGGCCCCGAAGACGACAAGAAGACGCACTGGACGCGCGTAGGGGCTGGATTCGCCAACAGCGACGGTAAGGGGATCACCATCGAGTTGACCCCAGGAATTGCAGTAAGCGGTCGCCTGGTGCTTCGTGTCTACGAGCCCAAGAAAGAGGACTGATCCGGTGAAAACACTAGATATGGTGTCGCCGGCAGATCCGATCGACACAACATCTAGTGTTGCTGTCACCACATGCAGCGCTGCCTCGGTAGCGCTGCAGCTGCTATCTCAGCGGTTTGCGCGGCTGCAGATGGTTGACCTGGTTGTCCACGGGGGTGAATGCCGGTGGCTCAGGGTGAGGATGGAGGCCCAGGGGCTTTGGGGCGTCATGGAGGGCGGTCAAGGGGTTGGTGCGGCCCGCAGGCCCGAAGGGCCGAGGACACGGCCCCTTGACGGCCTGGAGTGACACAAGCCTCCGCTAGGGAGGTAGGGGGTGCTCTTCCCCCTGCCTCCCGACGCCTCGCGGGCAAGAGCGGGTTGGAGAGTAGCCGCCAACGGCGGCGCGAGAGGCGGGCAGAGCCCGGCCTCTTGGGATCGAGCAGCATAAGGAATGATCGTGCGTTTACTATTTCTGAAAGAGCTTTATGAGGGTGGTTTGCTTGTCGCAGCTACCGTCGAGCCGTCGCTGGATGTTGAGGGCGGCTGGTTGCTGAATATCGCCAAGCAGGGCGGCGAGGTTGAGCCGGTGACGCTGGCCGCCAAGGCCGACCAGGTGAAGATCTATAACCGCGTGACTGCCGCCATGATGGATGCCCACCGCATCGGCTTTCGCACGGTTTCCGTGCTGCTGCCTGATGATTTCGAGCGGGGCGACTCGCCCCGGCCTGGGGCCATGAAGTAACCAACACTCAACACGAAATCATAAAACCCTGCTCACGAGTTTGCTTTTTCATGCTGTGCCGCTTAGGCTTCAATCGATTTACCAGGTCGATCAGAAGAGGGTGCAATGGCAGTGGATCTATCTGCGATGCGCAAAATGTTTGAAAGCGGTGCTTTGAAGGGGGCCATTGTCGCCCCGGCTCCGATGGAAAACGGGGCGTGGGTGCTGATGGTTGAGCGCATAGATGGTGCGCACGAACACATGACCGTTGCACGCTCATCGAGGCAGAAGATTTACAAGAGTCTTGAGTCGGTTCGCGCAGATGCAGAGCGCGTTGGATTTCGTGAAGTGAGGCTACAAGTGGCGTAAAGCAGGAATGCCAGAAACCAAAAAGCCCGGCTGGTACCGGGCTTTTTGGAATAACTAGAACAGGTCGAATCTTGGCGGAGGAAACCTGTTCACTGAGGAAGTGAGCTGATTATGGCTATCACTGCGCTTTCGCGCAAGTTTGAAAAATGCCGTCTATCGCCAGCTCATCGCCGTATAGGCGGGGGGCTATGGCGCTAACTACACGGACGTATGTTCCCCGCGTAAACAGCGGCGGTAACTATTGTGGCCACCAGCCAGACGCCCCGCGTCTCGATCTGGTGAAGTCCACAACAACTAAGACCAGGCCGAAGATACTGACGCTGCTGCAGGAGCGAGTGCGGCGGTATTACGCTGCACCTGACTGTTTGCCATCGCTACGCGCTGCCAACCAGAGCAAGAAAGGGCGTCAGCAACGCAGCGAGCGGCGCGAGGCGTGCCTGCAGTTGCTGTCGGCCATCCTGGAGTTCACCGACTTAACGTCGTTGCGGTGTGGCGTGCCAACGCCTAGCGGCTTCCTGTCGCTAACGCTTGATTACCTGGTGGAGTTCACCGGCCTGCAGCCACGTCGCGCAGAGCGCGCCATGGCTGACCTGAAGCGGGCAAACCTTCTTACCGTAAACCAGGCCAGGCAGCTGCAGGAAGACGGCTCCTGGCGCGGCCTGGCTGGCGTGAAAGCAGTCAACAAGCTGCTTTTCTCGGCCTTTGGCCTCGGCCGGCGTTTACGGCATGAGCGTGATCGAGCAGCTAAACGCCTGGCAAAGAAAGTTGCGCAGAAGGGCGGAACACTGACCGGCTGGGCGCGCAGCGCATTAGTGCTGGGGGGGCTTGTAAACATGGGGGGAGCGCGCAGGGCTAGGCCCCCAGGCGCTGCGCCGCCAGGGATTGACCCCCAGACCTACCAGCAGGCTCGCACAGAGCTGCTGATAGCGCTCAAACAGGCATACCCTGAAATGCCTGCAGACGAGCGAAACGCCGAAGCAGAGCGAATACTGCAAGCCAAACTCAAAGCCTAGCCGCAACGGCAGGATGCCCCACGCCTGCAATCAACCGCGGCTGCCGGGCCACCCGGTTTTCCCGCGATTTCCGCCATAAATTCACCCTCCGACTACTCGCCTGCAGGGGCTTACCCAGCGCCGCGCGCCCGCGCGAGCGCGTATGCCTTGAAATTAGAACTTAAGTGTCGGGGGGAAGAAAATTAAGTGTCGGACATTAACCAGTAGGCTTAAAAGAAACAGAAGGGGTGGTGTCGCTACGCAACACCATAAGGCGTTCCCCGACTTCGCGCCGTTGGCGCGCGGGGCCCCCAGTGCGCAGCACCCACCACCGCGCCAGGCTTGAGAAAGCACCCTTCCAGTTGCTGCAAGCCGAGAAACACCGCGCTCATAACGCTAGTCCGCGAAACGGCTTTTCGCGCCTTCAGGGCGCAGCCTGCGGCCGGCGCTGCGCACCGAGGTGATTAGCCTGGGGATGGTGCCGGATTCCGTGTTGCTCTCATTACAGCGCCTCTGGCAGCCAGGGGTGCCCCCTGGACGGCAGATCGAACACCAAGGGGCGCTGCCCCTTGTAAACCCTGCTCTTGCCCGCGAGGCGTCGGGAGGCAGGGGGGTGGAGCGCTCCCCTCCCTCCCTAGCGGAGGCTGTGGGGTCGCTGCGCGCCATCAAGTGGAATACGGCCTATGGCCGGCCCTGCGGGCGCGGAACCCACCGCCCAAGGGCGGCGGGGCCCCCGCCATTCCCCTTGACCGCTCTTCGCTAGGAGAGGCCAGCGCCGGCCTGGCCGGCACCGGGGCGAGGTGCTGCATTGGGGTCTGTACGTCTGAACACACAAACAAGCGGGCGCTGTACGTCTATCGGCAGACAAACACGGTGATGGCCATCGCGCCGGCCGGGCCGGTCGCTGGATCTGCTGCAGGCGTCGACCAGGTGAGCGAGCTGCTGCAGCTGGTGGACGTGGCCACCGGCTTTGCCGGCGTCCTGCAGCTGGTGGCCGCGCGGATCCTCGGTGCGGTACCGGGGAAAATGCAATCAGATTTCTCGCATCGAGGATCCACCAGGTTGATTAAATGCAATCAGGAGTGGGGGTTTCATTTCCAGAGCCGCCACAGCCTGGGCAGGGGTCGCCTTCGCCCTCATCCTCACCACTGCCAGAGCAAATACTGCAAACGCCGCTCAATACCAGCAGCTCGGCGGCCAGCTCTTCTAGGAGGTCGTCATAACGTGACTCAAACTGAGTATCGAGCAGGGTTTGCCCAATTTGGGCAATCCGAATCATGCGTGGGTGGGCCATGAATATCTCCAGATCCTAGGTCAGTTTTCCGGGTTAACGGCTACCCAGCACTTCGCGCCGTCATAGTCTTCGCCGCCTTCGGCGATGAAGACGTGACCCGCTTCATCCACGGCATAGACGCCGGGCCGTTCGTGACCAGCATCCCGCAGGCAGTTTTTCCAGCCATACACCGCACCCTCCCATACAAGAACCACACCCTTCTGGTACTGGGGGCGTTCTGCGCGCCACTGGGCAGCTGTTATGCGTAGCACCTCGACCTGTCGGCTCATATCAGTGCCCACCGTCTACGAATAGATCGGATTGCGCTGCAAGTTCTGCCACTTTCAGGCACAGAGGGGTGAGGTTCTGCATGGTTTGCTTGTACGTGGCCAGCTCTACTTCCAGCCTGGCAATAGTCTGCTGGGCTGCCTTGAGCTGTGCTGTAGCGGTTACGCCTATTTTCGCAGCGCCGATCAGCGCTTTGTTGGCGGTTTTTTCCCCTGTGAGCTCGCGGAACTGATCCAGATCTGCGTCCAGGGCGCGAATAGTCAAAGCCATTATCGATCCCCCTTACCAGAATGGTGTCAGCGGCACACGCTCGGTCATGAGCTTTTCGTCGCCATGCTCCGCGTTGAACGCCTCGTATCTGTCGATGTTTGCCTTGCAGAAGGCTTCAAGCTGGCCAGCGGCGAGCCGAGGCGAATAGGCGTGGACAGGCTCTGCAGAGTCATCCAAGAACTGCTCTGTGCCATCGGAAAAAGTGACGATGGGAACTCCACCCAGGAGGACTTCGACATCGGTGGTGAACGGTTCAGTTTCGGCACCGTGGGGATCAAAAACCACATCTGCCCCAGCCCTCATAGCTTCCAGTAGCAAATTACGATTAGGCATTGCTCAAACCTCTAATGATTGCATTTAATCGGCCTGCAGCAGCTGGCCACGTCCAAGAATGATTGCATTGTGATTTGCGAAATGCAATCAATTTTTCTCGCCGGCAGCAGATCCAGGATAACGGTATGCAATCAATTAAGGCGCTGAACGGTAGGGCCGTTGGCTTCAAACGGCTTGACGGTAGGGGCAAGGCTCTCTAGTATTGGCTTATCGAAGCGACTGACCGGATGAGATTGAGCGCTTCCCAGCTGGAGCAATCCAGTGACCGCGCAAGGCGGGCCGAGGCGAAAGCCAAAGTGGTGTCCGGATAGTTTTACGATAAAGACGCTTAGGCGTCTTTTTTCGTTTCTGCGGTCTGCGTTTTCGAGCTGTTCCCTTGCAGCTATCGCTTAGTGGCCAGCGGCTTGCCGGTGTATACCTTGCCGCACAGCAGTACGAACCCCATGCGCCCGAGGACGTTTGGCCCGCCTCGGGCCGGATCCTCGGGGTACGCACTTTCCACCACCAGGTTTAGATCCTGCAGTGCTCGATCTGCTGCAGCGGCTCGGCGTAGCTCGAAAAACACATGGTACGGCCCGGCTGGATGTTGAATCGTCATCGAGTAGACCCAGTTCCGGCGCTCGGCTGTCTGCCATACCTGCACCTTGGGATGCGTAAGACCCTGAACAACAGCTGGCAGCTGTTGTGAAAGGCTGTATCGCACATGACAAAAGCTACGCTCCCGTTTGCCTGCATCGAGCAGTACCGGGAAGCCGGCCGGATGCGTGGCCGGTAGATATTCGCCGGTAAAACAGTGGTTGCTAAAGCGCACACCGACCTTCAGCACCTTGTTGGCCATGGTGCTTTCCACCTGGAGCGTGAGCGGGTCGAGGTGGTCAAAGTCGTATGTGATGCCGTTGGCGGTCACTGGGGGGAAGTAGGGCATCAGATGGCCTTTTGATCGCATTTTGTCGGCCCGGGTTTACCGATCGAGGCCGTAAAAGATTGCATTTATCTGGTTGTCACTGATCGCCCACGGGCGGCAGTTTTGCGAGTGCGGCATTCAGCGTTGGTCTGGTAACCCCAAAGTGCGCGCATACCTCGGCCTTCGTTATGTTGGGATCCGCAAGCATGGCAGCTGCTTTTCTGGTGGTCTTGGCGTCCAGCTTCGGCTTGCGGCCGCCATGGCGGCCCCTGGCGCGTGCGGCTGTTAATCCTGCTTTGGTGCGTTCCTGGATCATGCTGCGTTCAAACTCTGCCAGGGCACCGAAAAGGTGAAACACAAGGCGACCGCCTGCGGTGGTGGTGTCGATGGTTTCAGTGATCGAGCGAAAGCCGACAGCTGCGGTTTGTAGATCCGCGACGATGGCCACCAGGTCTTTAAGGCTGCGGCCGAGGCGGTCAAGTCGCCAGACAATCAGGGTATCCCCCGCGCGTAGCGCCTGCAGGCATCTATCTAACTCGGGGCGCTCCCTGGTGGCCCCACTGCCCTTCTCTTCATAGATCCGTTCACAGCCAGCGGCCTGCAATGCGTCGAGCTGTAAGGCGGTGTCTTGGTCGTTTGTCGAGACCCTTGCATAGCCAATTAGCATCTTGTGACCCAACGAAAGAAAAGGTACGTTTGCTTTAGATAGAATTCTAAACGGGTTTCTTTCGCACGCGGTAGCGGTTTTAGGGCTCTGCCGTGGTTCCTCATGGCGAGGAAAACAAACGGTGGTTTTTTTTAGGGAGGAAGATCGATATGACCAAGTTTATGGCGCATGCGGTGCTGCTGGGCAGTGCCATTCTTGCCGGCTGCGGCAATGCAGATGCGGACTCGGCCGGGGTGCTGGTGGATGAAGCGCGGGCGATCTATGAGGGCCGTACTAAGGGAACCCCTGGAAAACTGCCTGGAACGTTCATCTTGGCAAAGGCTGACGTAGCGCTGTGCATCGAGCAGATGGAGTCGGCCCAGGGCAAGTTGCAGCAGCTACAGGCTAACTACCCGACAACAGATGTTGCAGCAGCTGGTGAAACGCGAAGCCTGGAGGGCGCGGTGGCGTCGCAGTTGGGCACCTGCAAGAACATCAAGAATCAACAGGGGTGGTGAGCAATGAGCAATGATCGTGCAGAGGGGCAGTTTATGTTGGCGGTTATCGGCGGGGCTGTTCTGCTGATTGTCGCGATGGTGTGGAAGTTTTCAGAGGCGCTGGGCCTGGATATGGCTACAGGTGGGCGGGTAATTAGTGGCCTGGTCGCTGCAGCTGGTGTACTTGCCATTGCCTGGTGGAACAATGGGTTTGGTCTGTTCAACGTCAAAGCAATCTGGCCTGTTAGCCTGGGGCTGATCTGGATGGCATTCTGGCCTGCTATGAATGTGTGGGGGGCGGTGGGGCCGGCCTGGGCCAGTAACGCGGGAATTGATATCGAGCTGGTCTGGTGGGCTGCGTGGTACACGAAAGGCGCAGTCCTGGTGCTGATCGTCGGCGGCGGTTGGTGGTTGAATTCGATCCTGGGCGAACGCTATTAAATCGGCCCGGCGATTTCGGTTGACTAGCGAAGTCTGTCAAGCGTAATCGCCGGGGGGTGCCGCCAGGCAAAAAGAAAGGGGCTATATAAATAGCCCCTTTTTATTGGATGTAATCCTAGAACGGAATGCCGTCAGGATATACACCTTCGTCTATGTCTAACAATTCGCAGTTGTGGTGTTTGCGGGCAACAATCGGTTTTGGCGGATAAGCGGTTATAACGAGATTGATTTTCCCGGAGTAACCTTTTTCTGCTGCAACTTCTTGTGCTGCTTCAAGTGTGGGTTTTGAGAACAAAACACCATACTCACCTTCACGCGGATCGAAGAATTGATAAGCTTCAGTGTGGCCCATTGGATGAACTCCTGTATCGGTTAATAGAGAGCATTTCACGCAGCCGTAGTGCTCTAACGCTGCAGGGTCGATTATAGCAGGTGATCTTTTCTGCGCCCAAAAAAAAACGAGATAGCATAAGCTATCTCGTCGTCGTCTAAACTACATCATTGAAGATGGAGCGTAGACATTTTGTAGTGCTCTTCGGAAATCTTACATGCTTCGATAAGAAGCAGACCGGTAGGAGCGAAAAACTTGAAGACCCGAGTAATGCCATTAATAGTACGGCATACATACAGGAACTGATTATCAGAAAAAGCCTCAACTTTTTCGGATTTAATGGAGCCATCAGATTCAGCTTTTTGGTGAATACGAGCTTGACCAAAAGGACGAGCACCGAGATAAGCCAAATAAGCAACTGCGTAAGGTTCGTGAGTCTCAGCAACATAAGACTCAACACCAGGCGCAAAATCAAACAGCGAATCGAACGATTGGAAATCGAGGTTAATACCAGACATGGTTTTTTCCTTGTAACGGTTAGTAGGAGAGCATTTCAATCAGCCATGTGCTCTAAACGCTGATGGGGTGATCCTAGCGCAATAGAAGCCCTTGCGCCAGTCTCCGCAAGGGTTGTGCCTGTGCATAGCGCACAAAAAAAAGCCGCTATATAGCGGCCTTTTAGTGGCATTGCCTGGTGGTGGTGGCGTCCATCGAGCACCGATGCATGCAAATATTTGCAATCATTAAGCGCCGCGGTTAAGGGCACCTGGTCAATTAATTGCAATCACTTCTGTATGGCTTCCTCGACTTTGCGCAGTTCTTCCTGGTAAACCTGTTCCCGGAGGGATGGTTTCCGCTTCCAGGCTTTGCGCTCTGGCGCAGGCGGTGCAGCGTACACAACCACTTCACCGCCATACACTTCCTGAAAACGCTGTTTGGCTTTATTCAGCTCCAGTTGGATAGATTTTTTATCCATCAAACTACTCGCTCTGTTTTATTTTCGGAGAAGCCAAGTCTGGTTGGCCTTCTTTATCTGGATAAGACTGCTTACAGCCGTCTTTAAAGCCAGAACAACTGAAGAAGCTCCAGCCACCCTCCCCCTCCTTGATGCGGTGAATAAGTGGTTTGCCACAGGAACCGCAATCGAACTCTGTTAAATCGGGCGCTCGCGACTTTCCTGGTAATCCTTCGGCATCTTCTGCAGCATAGTCGCAACCGCTACCATCAGGTAAATAGCCACTACAACCCCACCAGGAGGAGTCTTTTTTCTTTTTTGGCAAGTTCAATACAAGACCGCGACTACATTTAGGGCACGGATAAGTTACAGGGTGGTTAGTTTTAAACTCTTTGATTTCCGTTACTAGTTTTTCATGAATTAATGAGATAAGCCCTTTGTAGGGTGTTTTCCCCTCTTCAATCGCTTCTAGTTGCTCTTCTGCAATCCTTGTAAAGTCATATTCAATAAACTTAAACCGCCCTTGTAATGCCTTTACAAGGCGCTGCCCCCTTGGGGTTGCTCGCAATTGCTTCTTTTTGCCGAAAATTTCAACATATCCCCTTGTTTCAATTATGTTTTCAATAATTGCCGCAAAAGTTGAAGGCCGTCCGATGCCACGGCTCTCCAGGTCGCCAAGCAGGGTGACTTCCGTATATCGGGCCGGTGGATTCGTCTTTGATTGTTGGAGCTGGCCTGCCTTTACCTGAATAACTGCATCCGCTTGCAGTTCAGGAACGGGGTTGTCGGATCCATCGGCGTCTTGAGCTGCTGCAGTCTCAGGATCCTCTGCTGAGTCTTGCGGGGTAAGCACTTTCCAGCCTGGTGAGCTTAGTTTCTTGCCCCTGGCCAGGAAGGTGATGGTCAATCCGTCCAGGGGGTCTACGGCTTCCAGAATCGCAGAGCGAACAGCAAAGCGCGCCTCTTCAAGTTGGGAGCCAATAGCGCGCTTCCAGATGAGCTGATACAGCTTGCGCTGGTCATCATCCTCGCCTGCGGCGGTTTCGTTGAAATCGCTTGGCCTGATCGCTTCATGCGCGCCTTGCGCGTCGGCTTTTGCCTTCCACGTCCTGGGCTTGTCGAGCACTGGCAGATTGTTCGCTTTGCCGTACGCCATGATGGCCGCGAGAGCATCATTTGAAAGGGCTGTGCTGTCGGTGCGCATGTAGGTGATTGCGCCCTGCTCGTACAGCTTTTGGGCAACATCCATGGCTTTCTTCGGGCTCATTCCTAGGGCGTTACTGGCTGCTTTCTGGAGTGTCGAGGTGATAAACGGGGGCGGTGGAGCGCTTTTGCTTTCGGTCTCATCGCATGAGACAACTCGCACCGACTCAATGCCCGCGACCCGTTCAGCAAAGTCTTTATCTGTCCAATGTTCTTGGCCGGCTTGGAATAGTGGTTTTGCCTGCCAGGTGGCCTTCCATGATCCGAAAGAAAGCTCAGCGCCGAAATAAGTAACTGAAACGTGCTGCGCTATTTCATTGTCCCGATCAACAACAAGGCGCACAGCAACCGATTGCACGCGCCCTGCGGAAAAACTGCGGTCGCCCAGTGCCTCCCCGATAACTGAGCTAACCATGTACCCAACTTGGCGATCCAGGACGCGGCGCGCTTCCTGGGCGGCAACTTTCTTCAAATTAATAGTGCCGGGAGCCGCCAGCGATGCTTTAAGAGCGCTAGGCGTGATTTCAACAAAACTGATGCGCTTAGGATTCGCAAGATCGAGGCTCTGTTGTAAGTGCCAAGCTATCGCTTCACCTTCCCTGTCCTGATCCATAGCGAGATAAACAGTGTCGCATTCATTAACTAAGCGCTTTAAGCGCGCGACTACTTCTTTCCCGCGTTCTGTATATACGTACTGCGGTCGAAAGTCTGGTGGATAGACGCCCATTTCGTTTTCGGGCAAGTCGCGAACATGACCAACGCTTGCCGCTACTTTGTAGCCGGCCCCCAGGTAGCCACTGATTGTTTTAACTTTTCCTGGAGATTCAACAATTATGAGATCAGCCATGATATGTCTCCGAGCCTATTTGATAGGCTTAGCGCGCTCTCCCGTTACTACATAGAAAATATCTATTCGGTGCTCGCTGCCTTTGAATTGGTGTAGACGCAATAAATATAAAGCGTCGGGTAGAGAATCGCCCTGTTCATACGCGAGCTGAGTGCGCCTATTAACGCCGCCTATTTTGGCGAACTCAGTTTGATTTAATCCGGCGCTCATTCTTTCGCCATGAAGGCGTATCCCTAATTGAATAGCCTCCTTTGGTTTATCTGAGTAGGCCATTACTTCGCGGTAATAGCCTTCCGTTGCTGGTGATAGCGTTTAATGATGATATTCATATCATTCATTAACTTGCGCAAAGGTTTCGCATATTGATCTTCACGCTTTTTATAATCACTCTTGGAAATTGCGCCGCGATAGTGCAAGTCTTTAAGTGACGCTGTAATGTTGTCTGCGAGAACAAACAGCCTAATGAAGCTGTTTACTAGGGGGGCACCCTTGCCCTTTTCTACCGAAAGAAAGTATTCACTATGTTCTGGCATGGTTACATCGACCGCTTTAATAAGCGGATCGTTGAGTTCTGCTGAAACCAGTTCTTGGCTTTCTTTAAGCTGATCTTCGACCAGCTTAATTTGTTTTCCGAGTTCGGGCCGAAGCTTGTCAGCTAGAGCCTGCGCAATGCGATACTCTGGCTTAGAGTTGCTTGCAAACGCTTCAATAGAAAACAGGCTTTCTGCCACCCGCTTACCGCAAATGCGCTTATCGTTTGGGCGTGGTTCAAAGTAACTGGTATCCCATAGAATTATCAGATACAAATCATGAACCTTTATCCGTACATCGAAACTTTGCTTTTCCATGCTGCTCATTGATCGCCACCTTTACAGATATTCTGAAGTTGCAGGATTACGCTGGCAGGCAACTTAGAAACATACGAGTTTAGAAACGCTAGTTCATATCTAAAGCCCAGGGCTGGCTCTGAAAAGTCTGAAGCGTTGAATTCCAGACTAATATTTGAGTCGTTCCCTTTGTATTTATTTAAAATCTCAACCGCCAATAAAGCGGCTTCGGCTGTATTATTGGATATGCACCAAGCTGTTATTAGATCCAGGCGAGCGCCTGGGTCTAGTTGATCTTGTTTACCGGCTGCAACAGTGCATTGCCATTCGTTGAAAAGCGGCAAGCCTTCACTTGGATCATCGGTCGGGTTGCCAGGGCACATTTGTTCATGCCACCGAATACGGTACATGGCGCGCCCCAGCAAATCGAAGGCTTCGTAGTCTTCAAGTTTGGCAAGGCGCACCACCGGCATTTATTCGCCCTCCCCTTCTTCGGCCATGCTGTCCAGCCGCTGCTGCAGCTGTTCAGCCAAAATGGCGGGGTTAAGCTCATCGCTACCCTCAATGTCGAGAAGGATTGCCAGCGCCCTTGCAGCGGCCGGCTTGAGCTTTAGGGCCACATGCCCACCGGTTTGCTGCGGTGCACCATCACCCGCTTGCGGCCCGTCGCCATCGCCGCCACCCGGCTTGTTTTTTGGTTCTCTCGGCTCTTTTGGCTGCAGTGCTTTCAGAGCTGCTGGGAACGACTCGCCCTTGTCAATCACTCGCTTTGCGAGCTTTGAAAGTTGCTCATCCGGCAATTTCTTTAGGTCGTAAATTAGGTTCACGTCCTGGACGTACCCTTTCTTTACAAATGACTGCGCTTCGTCAGAAAGCTTGAACACGGACATAAGCTTGCTGAGCTGGGTTTTGTTACGCAGACCGTGTGCCGCAATAATTTGCTCTGTCGTCAGGCCGTACTCTTCCTGGTCGCGACGAATGGAGTTGGCTTGTTGCCAGAGGGTTAGCGTGCGATGTAGTGCGTTGTCGGTCACGTGATCCATTCGTGCCTCAACATCACCACCGGACTTGATGACGCATGGCACCTCGGCCAGCTTAGCAAGCCCGGCAGCTCGCCAGCGGTTCTCACCTGCGATGATTTCATGCACGCCTTCGCTGTCAGCTGGGCGAACCTCAATTGGGCGGCGAACGCCGTACTTCCTGCCATTCGGCAGATCCAGCAGCATCGAGTCGGCCAGAGAGCGGATGTATTCGATAGCGGCTTCACTATCCATATCGTCGCGGTCTTGCTTGTCGTTTGGGCGAAGCTGGTTGGTCTGGAGCATCACTATTTGATCAGCTGCAACCTCCCCTGCAACAGCGGCTGGAGCCGCTGCTGCAGCGCTGCCCGCTTGGCCCAGGAACTGGTCAACATTCGGTTTAGTTTTCATCAGATCAATACCTCTTTGTATAGGGCTTGCATTTCAGATATGGCTTGCTGGTCTTTGCCCAGCTCTTCAACGGTCGCGCCCTCTTTTATTGCGCGGCGAAATCCAACGCGCTCGCAGACAATCGAATCAAGAATTTCCAGGCCTTCGTCCTTCAGGAACTGAATCATTTCTGCTGTCTCGGTGTTTCGGGTGCGTGGATCAATCCGGGATAGAAGAATCTTAACTTTCAGCTCGCGGTTGAAGTCGCGAGCCATGCCGATAATTTCTTGCAGATCGGTCATTGTTGCGGCGTCGAAGCTGCTCGCGCCGACCGGCACAATTGCCAAATCCGCTAGCAGTAGGGCGGCGCGGAGCGCGCCAGAGTCTCGTCCGCCTACGTCGATGATGGTGGTTGCAAAGTTTTCGCTCAGGGCGCGCCCTTCGTCCAGGACAGCCCGGTCACGCAGAACGATGGTGGTCGGGCTCGGCTGGTGTCCTGCATCCCGTCGCCATGCCGCCCAGGAAGCGGCGCTGGCTTGTGGGTCGCCGTCGATCAGCAGGGTTGGGCCGCGCTTTGCGGCTTCGGTTGCAAGGTGTACGGCTGTAGTTGTTTTGGATACGCCGCCTTTGATGTGTGCAACTGCAATTTTGCTCATGATTTAAATACCTTCTAGGTCATCGAGTGCGGAAAGGTCTACGCATGAGGACTCTTGCTTAGGCTTCTCTGCAGTGGATTGTTTCGGTTTCGGTTTCGACTCGCTCGAAAGAATCCCGCTCAGCGCTGCCGTAATTGCGGCCTCTTCCTCCGCGCTCAGCTTGCCTTTAGTGGGCTTGGGTTCTTCAGGCTTTGGCTCAGCTGCCTTTGCTTCCTCTGGATCCTGGAAAGGATCTGAAAACGGATCGTTTAGCGCCTGCTCGATTTCAGCGTTTGCAGGCTCTGCAAACGGATCTGCAAACGGATCTGCAAATGCTTCTGCAGAGGGCTGCCCGAATGGGTCAGCCTCTAAATTTTGTGCGACGGGGGCGATTGCTGGGCTTGTTGCATCAGCAGCAATGGCGGCAGCCGTGGAGGGCGTGGCGCGGGATCCTCTGGCAGGAATACCCTTTAGGGTTTTGATGGGCACCCAGCAGGTATAAACAAGGGAGGACAGCGTGTTAGGCCGTATAAGCGCACCAACGCGGGGCGGTAGAGAGAGCAGCTGATTTGCTGTTATTAGTTGCTCTTCAACCTGGCCGACTGTTCGCTCTGTACCCCAAACCTCAGCCCCGCCCTCGTTGACTTCCACCTTCTCCATTTTGGTGACGTTCTTCTGCGCGGTGCCTGTTTGCAGGGATACCCATTCAGCGGTTTCATGGTCGTTGGCACGATAGCTTAGGGTTACTTGAGTGTTTGTCTCGATGCCGACTTTGATTGATTCAGCGTTTAGGGACTTGTCCGGCAGGTTCATAAGATCCATTACCGACTGATAGGCAAGAGCCATATTGATGCCCTTGGATAGTACGGTTGCAAGCGCATCGGCCAGCGTGTCCGACACGACAAATCGACATTCATCTATGACCATGAAAACAGGGGAGGGGAGAGGCTTGCGGAGTGCAATCTGCACAACCTCATCAAGCAGCGCGACAGTCCCTTTCCGCACAATCGTATCTTTCATGTGCGACCGCACATAGACAACCTGGCCGGACTCTAGAGCTTCGGAGACATTAAAGCTTTGCTCGCGCGAAGCGCAGAGCGTTTCGAGTTGGCTGAACTCGCTTGTATTTGATTGAATGCTGCCGCAGTTCATCTGAATCCACTGGCGCTTCTGGTCGTTAATTTCTGGATGCTTGCCGCGAAGAAGCTTCTTTAAATCCCCCAGCGTGCCGTCCCAAAACGGCATGAGGAAGTCGAGAACTTCGCGCTCATTGCGCTTATAGAAGTCTGCCGTCTGGCCCGTGTCGGCCATGGAAAACGCCTTAACAACGCGCTCGCGTCGCTCGCGCATGGTTCCGTTTGCGAATGGAGCATAGAAACCATCGCCGTAGCCGTTCAGGTCAAGGACGGTCGGAGAAGGGCGGTCGTTGCGCTCGCAGCTTTCTCGCATAATGTCGTAAATGAAGTCATCCGGCTTCATATCGACAAACCAGGCCCCCCACCCTTTTTTTATTGCCTGATCCAGCAGAACGCCAAGGTTTACACCCTTGCCGGTTTGCGATGGCCCGATAACCTTCAAGTGGTTTTTGCGGAATACCGCATCATCCATATAGATAGGCTCGCCATGCTCATCTAGGCCGAGAAACATCTTTGTGGGGTGGTAGTAATCCTGGGGGTTGAAGTCTTTTGCCTTGATCTTCGCCACTTCAACGCGAATATCTGACAGGGAATCCCCGCTCTGTTTGATGCGGAACTTTCTTGCCCATGATGAAAGCGTGGGGCGCAGCCAGCGCAAAACTACCGCGCGAACAAGCATCGGCGTGAAGAGAACAACAAGGAGCGACCACCACATATCCGCAACGGCTGCTTTAAGTTCTGCGAACCAAAGGCCCATGTAATTGGCTGCTGCTGCCCAGTCGTACCCGAACGAAACGTAGGCGAGCAAATAGAGCCCAACGGCAGACATTGGAAGGCTTACCAGGAGCAAGATAACGAGGGCGCGGCGCAGCCAAATCAGAGCAAGATCAAGGGCGGTTTTCTCGTCCGTTTCACGGACGGCACCAGTAACGCTCAAGACAAGAAGAACCCCAATCAGTAAAGAAATTGCTGCCGCAATTCCTGGATTGGTGGTCATCAGGATGTGTCTAAGAAATTCCATTCCCTACCCCTTACTAGTTTCCGATTCGGAAACTGCAGAACTATATTGGGGCCGGTTTCCGATTCGGAAACTAGCCCCTTTCAGATGGGGCCGGTTTCCGGTTCGGAAACTCAGGCCAGCCGCACCGCCAGCGTTTCCGATTCGGAAACTTTTGGCCGACCCAAGCAAAGGCTTCTCCTTTGCCTAGTGGTGGCGCATGTTTCCGAATCGGAAACTATTTTGCAAGGCTCGGTGTTGCTTAACGTGAAGCCTGCCCACATCTAGCTGCGCATCAAACAAGCGCTTTCGCGCCTGTTTTTAATGCACAACGATATGCGCATAATCCTATTGCCTTTCTAATGTTTATGCAATAGCCTAAACAATAGAAAATCAATAGAAAGAGGCATAGAAAAACGTGCGTTTTTCTACACAATCAAGGGCGCTAAAGCTCGCCACCCTGCGGGATGGCGTGGCCCCCCTTGCGGGTTGCCATAGCCTTCCGG
>Ga0102830_1000161_pt1 | contig 32198 bp, 31 predicted proteins | sample ColrivemetaGS703_FD_84511 | JGI IMG/M metagenome (GOLD analysis project Ga0102830, IMG submission 84511) | Estuarine microbial communities from the Columbia River estuary - Freshwater metaG S.703 | ecosystem: Environmental > Aquatic > Marine > Intertidal zone > Estuary | place: USA: Columbia...
CCTCCCGACGCCTCACTACCCCACCCCATACAACGACCCCCACAAGACGCCCCCACAAGTCCCCCCATACAACGCCCCCACACAACGCCCCCATACAACGCCCCCATACAACGCCCCCATACAACGCCCCCACAAGACGCCTCATACACCCCCATACAACGCCTCCATCGACGCCTCTTTGTTATAAAAGGAACTCGTAAACCAAGAGTTTTTATGATTAAAAAAATGGTTAAAAAAATGTCATTTGAACAAGAAGTTGAACTCCTCATAGAATGCTATCATCATTTAAATTTATCGCTCGAAGATGCAAAAGGCATTTTAAAAATTGAAAATGAAGATTTTCAAAATGAAATCTTAGAAATTATGGAAGAATTTAATTTTTCTTTTAAAGAAGCAAAAAATTACTTAAGCTGATCCATTTTATTTTAACTTATCCATCTAATTTTTAATAAAACAATTAAATGAATATAACATTTTTATTTATTTTTTAATAAATTTTCTATAATAAAATAACACGTATGCATCTTTGGATAATAAATTCGTATTTTGAAAATTAGTAACGTTTGCATCATTAAATAGATACCATTTTTTATCCAAATTCTTACAAGCCGACCAATAATGTCCAGATTTACTAGTACCAGAATGATAATTTACAGCATACAAAGAATATATATAATTATTTGGATCGTTCTTATCTGATGATACGTATTTTGTCAAATTTAAATCTTCAATAGGGAAATCAATATGAGTATGAATCTTATTTCCTGTATTTGTAAAACGCTTAAAATGAATAATTAAATAATTTGGAAATGTCCAAGCCTTAATTGTTTTTGTACAACCTTTTTCTTTACAATTTTCACAACACCACGTATCAATATGTTCATCGTTGTTAAAATATTCATCTAAACAATGTGTTAAAGTTGTAGAATTGTTTGTAGGTATATTTAAACTAATACAATTAAATGGCTCAAATATATTTTCTTTAATATTACAATTTTTACAATCAATTTTGTTATAAAACATACCATAAAACGTCTCTATCAAAAAAGAATAATCCTTTTCATAAAATTTACTCCATTGTGTTAATGATTCTTTCATCAAAATATCATTTTCATTTTCTACAGTTCCAATTATATCTACTTCAATTTCATATGAAAGTGCTTTGTGCATCAAATCAAGAATATACATCAAACACTCGTGTGAATCTTGTTGATCTAATGTAAAATATTTTGGAATAAATTTACTAATATTTTCAACAAACGATTTTGGTTTCAAAACTTGATTAGTATCCCACGCATTCATAATTAAATTAAGATAACTTAGAATAATATAATATTCCTTTTTTCTTTTATTCATTTGCTCAGGATCATCTTTTTTATATCTATATGATAAAAAATAATCAGTTAGTTTTAATGTATTACTCAAACATTGTAATACAGAATTCATAAAACATTTATTTCCTAAATTTACTAATCCACTTAAACCCTTTGTTACATATGCTTCTTTTTTTAAAACAAGCTCATGATGATAATGTATATCGTAATCGTAACTCATATCTTACTAATTTATTTAATTACTAATTCAATTATTTTTAAATTACAAATTAACACTTTATAAAACACTTTATAAAACACTTTATAAAACACTTTATAAAACACTTTACAATAAATTAACACTTTTATTTAAATTATTCAAATCTTGAGAATGATCATAATCGTGAAATGATATAAATCCAATATCTTTTTGAAACTGATCAAGATTATCTGTAAACATTTTCATACAAGTTGCATTAATACCTGAATCCTTTAATACATTTCCAAATGTGTAATCTTCAAATATTTCTGTTGAATATATACTAAAAAGATGATAAGAAAATTTTGATACTATAACGTTCAATGCCCTCTTACTTAAATAATACATAGGTCCATAACATATTATAGATTCATTTAAATTAAATGTTATCGATTTTAATAGTGAATCATTTACTTTTTTTTGATGATGTGAACAAGGACTATCTTTTTGTATTTTATATGCGTGACCAACATAATCTTCTTGTATAGTTTTTGATATATACTTTTTAAACTGTTTTATATTAATCAAAACATCATCATCTACTTTGAATATACCTCTTATATTTTTTGTTAATTCAGATGTCGCTATAAATTTATAAGCACACGCAAGTTTTAATGTAAGATATTCATATGTATCTGGACATTTTACAACTAACGTATGATTATCTTGTATATAATAATCATCTTTAATACCTGGATCCCCATATACTATAATATATGGAATCTGAATATTATCTAACCACTTTTTATTCGATTCATTTACTCGTTTTAGATTATTTTTGTGTGTCACTAATAAAATTAGATACATATGATATAATTATATCATTATTTTTAAATATATTATCTCTCATTGTTTACCCCAAGATTTTTTCCAATGATGGACTAAATATGCATCTGGAAAAATACACGCTGGTGTAAATGGTCTATCCCATAAATAGGGATATACATATTTTGTAGGTAAATCAGTAACCTGATTTTTATATTTTTTAATTGCTAATGTCAATAATCCTGGACCCCAAGGTGGATTTAGTCTATAATAATCTTCAACTTGATTTAATTGCCATTTTAAAATTTCATTATCTGCCACGGATCCAAAAAAAGCGTTACAATAAACAGATGGTTGTTGTTTTGCAACAATAAAAGTATTATCTAAAAAACAATCTATATTTTTATTCCATTCAAAATCTGTATCACAATAAACACCTCCATATTTATTTACAACATACAGTCTCATAATATTTGATTTTGATGAATAATGTTTACAAGAATTTATATAATCTTTTAAATGCTCTGGTACGTCTTCGTCTGTATGAAGCATATACTCCCAATCTGGATGCAAAGTCCTCCAATGATCTCTCCAAATTATAAATTCATCTGGTATATTATTAGACCCTAACCAAATTTGATGAAGAATTTTAGGTATCATTAATTAAAGTTATAAAATAAACTTAATTATCTTTAAATTTATTAATTTATTAGATTATAATATAACAAAATGCCTAAAAAATCTTCTCCAAAAAAAAATATCAGCCCTTATAAAATGCGCAAATACAAAAATTGTTTGGCATCAAAAGGAGGTGTTGCACAATCATTAACTGAACGATCAGGTAAACGTTTTAATAGAAAATTATACTGTGCACAATCTTTTGGTCTCAAACCTAAAACTGAAAATTTTAAAAAATTAGAAAAAAATATTAATAAATTATACAAATCTTTCAAAGATTCTTTCAAAAAAAAGTCTTTTCCAAAACGTAAATCAAAAAATCAAAGAGGAGGGGCATCCAAATCTAAAAAAAGCAAATCTGTTAAACGCAAATCTGTTAAACACAAATCTAAAAAAAGCAAATCTGTTAAAAAGAAGAGCAAGTCTCCAAAACGTAAATCTAAAAAAGTAAAGTCTGTAAAAAGAAAGTCTTCTACAAAACGTGAATCAAGACCAAGTCCAACAGAATCAGCAACACTATTTTCAGTTGGAACAATTAAAAGGGGGAATGATGGCGGTATGTGGGTAGTTATTTCAACAAAAAATAATACAAAAAGATGGAAAAGGGGAAATTTTGACAAAGTTATCAAACATATTGGAGGTGGTCAACAAAAATTACCAACTGAATTAATTGCAAAAATACTAGATATACGTAGAGACAAAAGTATGAGTAAATGGGATAAATATTATAGTTCAGATAAACAAAAGGAAAATTTAAATTTGTATAAGAAAGATCATGAAAAAATTAAACACTTACTACAAAAAGCCAAACCTCATTATGATTTCATCGAAAAAAATAAAGATGACAAAGTTAAAAAAAATTATATCAATAAAAATCGTGATGCTATAACACAAATTACTTGTGAAATAGGAACATATTTGGTAAAAAATTGGGTACAACGTAGACCAGATATATTGCACGGATGGGAATTATACGATTTTTGTGAAAAAGAATTCCAAGAAACTTATAGGGATAGATATATAAAACAATACGATGAGGAACCTGATGAAGACGATGATCAAAAAATGAGTTTTAGTGATATTATCCGTGCATTAACAAATGGTTATAATATTTTAAAAACGAGTATCCATGATAAATATGATATGCATATATGGAAATATGGACAAATCGGTAATAATTAAATATATTGTATTATAACTCTATAAATTTATAATACATTAATCTTATATTTACGTCTACTCGTTTTATTAAGATCTGTTATGTAAACATTATATGCAGTAGCTGCTTCTATTTCATCATCAAAAAATCCAATGTGAATTTGACGTTTATTATTAACTACATAACTTCTATATTTTTGTTTATTTTTATCAAAAGTAACACCATAAAAACGCGATGTACCTTTCTCTTTTTGTTTTGGTTTGTCATCAAATGAAATATAATTATTTTCTTGTGTTGTATAATTTTCTATTTCATTTAAAGTATATTTTGTACCATAATGGTTATTTAGGTATAAAGCTTGTTGGTTATATAGCTTAGCACACTCTATTTGATCTTTGTTGTGACCAAGATGATATGTCTTGCGTTTATATTTTATACAAACACAAAAATATTCTCTTTTCTGGTCATAACTAACACCAGTGTATCTAGATGTTTTATTTTCTAATTGTAGCTGTTTTGATAAATTAGGAATATCTCTTGGTGTTGTCATGTAGTCTCGTATATCATTTAATTCATAATTTGTATTATATCTTTCGTTTACAAAAACTGCATAATCGTTATAAGCTTTTGCTGCATCTAATTCAGTATCATAATATCCAAGAAAATGATTTACGTAGTCTCTTTTTAATTCAGATTTCCATTTTTGCTTTTCTTCTGAAAAACAAGCACCCTTGTATTGACCTGTTTTATTTGACATTTGTTGACCTGTTAATTTATATACATTGGTTTCATTAATTGTATCTAATGTCTTTTTTGTTAAAGTTTGGCTTGGTAATGTTAATGACGTTTTGTTATGTTCTATATAATTACAGAAATCATCTGATGTTGTAAAGTTAAAATTGTCAAGGAATTCTTTAACTCTGTTCATAATATGAATACAATATTTCAATTGTGTATCGTCTTCAAAGAAAAACCATTCCCTACGACCTCTAATATTAAACGGTTGTAAAACGTTTTGAATAGTTCTTTCACAAAGTTCTGCATCATATGTTTCAATATCATAATAAAGTTGCAATGAACGTTCGCTAGATGCAGTATTTAAATTTCTTACACGTTTAGTTGTATCAGTTGCCATACCGATTTTATAATGTCCAGGTTTTGAAACGTCATTAATTAAATAAACATAACCAGATCTCCAACAAGAAAATCCAAATGTATGAGGTTTATGTTGTAATAATTTAATTCGTTCTTCTTGTTCTTGTAAAACTTGCTGTTGATGTTGTAATTGTTCTTGTAATGTATTTTGTAATAACTCTTCTAGTTTAATATAATAATCATGTATTTCATCTGCTCGTTTAGTATTAGCTTTTAAACAAAATTTTTTAAATGTATTAACAGTCATTAAGATTGTTTCTTTAGGTCTACCACCTTGTAGGTTTTCCGCAAGTTGCCGCAAAACTATTTGATAATCAATATTAAGATTAAAGTGTTTTTCAAGAAGTCTCTTAGCATCACTTTTTCGTGTAAAACCACACCATTTCCATACATCATCCAAGTCAATGACAAAATCTGTTTTTGAATTGTAGTTCAAGTAACTGTAAAAACTAGCAACAAAAATTTGTTGTTCATCATCTGTAAATGATTTTTGTATTCGTTCTATTAACGTACTGTGAAACCCCTTCGATAACTTTGTCAAAGGACTATTGTTAATTAAATTAACTATATCTAATTTTTCCTTATCCATTTTGTTATAATCTATATAGTTCATTGTTTTTTAAATAAGTTTTGTTATTTTTTACAAAAATATTTAATAAAATTTGTAAAAAAATACAAAATATTTGTTCAAAATGTTTATTTTTTCTTATATGTACGGTAATATTTGTTTAAAGCTTGGTCAAAATTGAGACTTTTTCCAAAATGGAAGGCTTCGGGTCTTTTATCGAGTACGTATTTACAAGCTTCTTTAGGCTCGAGACCATATTTATCGACTAAATATACAGCTACGGATATAGCTGATCTTTGTCTCCCTGCCCAACAATGGACGAGTATGTTATTATTTTGTAATACAGCGTGTTTATGTATAAACTCAACAATACACGGCATAAATTGAAACATAAGGTCATAGTCTTTTTGTTTTAAAGAATCTTCAACAGGAATTCTCATATATTCAATGTTTTTGTTGCTAGCAAAATGATTAGGAATATCTTTGCTACAATTTAAAACAGCACGTATATTTTTATTTTTAAAAAAATCTTTATCTTTTGCGGCTTGAAAGTTACCTAAATAAATTCTGTTCATTATTTTATTATATTTCGCTAAAGGCTTATCCTCATCTGGTATACGAAGACCAGCTTTAATAGGAGAATGTTTTCTAATATAATCTGCCAAATTAAGTTTATGATCAGTTTTTCTAGTACGTTTAACTAAACGTTTATCAGTCATACTTATATATATCATATAAAAAAATAATATGATATATTTATATATATATATTATCATATTATTTTTTTGATAATCTTTTCTTTTTTGATAGTCTTTTCTTTTTTTGATAATCTTTTCTTTTTTTGATAGTCTTTTCTTTTTTTGATAATCTTTTCTTTTTTTGATAATATTTATTCTTTTTTTGATAATCTTAATATTATTTTAGGTATTTTTTTCTTTTCAATAACTGGATATATCTCACCATAATCATCAACAAATTGTCTTAATAATTCTACTTCAGCCTTTTCTAATAACATTTGTTCTTGAGTACGTAACACACGTCTTACTTTATCCATTAATTCCCTCATTTTACAAGAATTATCTAAACACATTTCATCAAACTTTTCATTCAATTTGTTCTTTAATATATTTGTTATTTTCTCTCTCGTTATAGATTCAACTTGTATACTTTTACGTTTTTCCAAAGTCCGCTCTTTTTCTAATCTAACTTGTTCTAAACGTTGTTCTTTCTTTGATTTATTATATGTTATAAATACTGCAATGTCTTGAAAAAACTTTTTTACAAAATCATTCATCCTTACATATTTATGTAATAATTCATAATCTAATTCTGATATATTAATACTACCATTACTAACATCTTGTAATATAATATTAACTTCACTCATCATCTTTTCATTTTCACATACCTTTTTACCTCCACATTCACTTAATAATTTATCATTTTTGTTTAATAAAAACAATTTCACTTGATCTCTTAATTTTAACAAAACTATAGGTGACATTTCTATATTTTTTTCTATAAAATCATATACTCTTTTTGTTATACCACTTGATGTATTAACCTTTTCTACTATCCTTTTTCTCCATTTATTTATTCTATCAATATAAATAGGACTCCATAATATCTTCTTTGATACATCTATATTTATATCATTTATTACATCCTCTGGTAAAATAAACCCACGCTTATCATGTATCTTTTCTTTTCGAATCACTTTTTCATATTCTAATGTAGAACTCTCTCTTCTTATATCAAAATCTATATTTATACCCAACATTTCTTGTATCAATCTATTAAAACATAACATCAACATTTTTACCCTCTCAAATGCTATTTTAGTACGTTTTAATTCATTACAAACAAATACTTCTGGTAATTCTACTAAAACAGACGATACAACTGAACCAGAGAAATAACCAGCACTATATAGACTATTAATATAATTAGTAAAATTACTAAATCCAAACTCACCCATATTCACTAAATCATATGCTACACAACAAGCTATAACCATTTGTAAGTCAATTGATGAACTATATATGTCAAAATTTTCACCAGATCTCTCTATCTCCTTATCAAAACTATTCAATATACTTTCAATTTTATCAATTAACCCAAATACATTTAATATATCATCGTTCTTCTTTATATTCTTTAGTAATTTTTTTATCAAATCCAAATAACGTTTCTGTTCTTTTGTCCAACCACTAAATACTCTTGATGTGCGTTCAAGATCCCTAAATGTAGATTTTTCCAAAACATCATCTTCACCTAAAACAGAATTACTATCTAAATCATCTGTTATATCTAAACTACTCTGACTTTTATTATCATCACTATCCATTTCACCATCACTATTACTACTAACACTATCACTATCACGTAACGAGTAACCATCATCTTCTTGTATTTCTACATCAAACTTTTCTATTTCTTTTCCTAACTTAAACCCACTAACCATTTCACTAACATCATCTAAAGTTATTCTTACAATCTCTTTACCACCTAACTCTACACCATCTATTACGTAATTATCATTATCTAAATCTATATGAATAACGTGAAAATATTTACCATTTTTTAATAACAAATCTTTGTAAAAAATCTGATCTGTCTCTACTGTTAATGGTAATCCATCAACTATTATACCAACACGAGTCTTGTGTATATTTCTTATAGACCCCTGCATACCAAATAAAGGACCTCTTATTATTTCTACTACATCACCATCAAACATCACATCCTTTTCGTCCAAAAAAGCAACTTTTCTACAATGGCCTAAATAACGATTCTTATCAATCTTTGATAATACAACACATTCATTTACAACTTGACCATTTTTTAATTCTTCTTTTGATATAATTTCCTCATTTACACCCACTTCTAATTCTAATTTACCAGGTATATAATACTTTACTTCAATCTCTTTACCCTTATGAGCACCAATTAATAATATACCATATTTAGAATGACGAAATAAAGATCTTATACGAGTTTCCTTTGACCTTCTTTCTTCAACCTCTTCATTTTGACCATCATCACTTTCTAATTCTTTAACAAATTCATCAACATCAAAATCCTCATTTTTACTCTCTCTTTCTAATAAGGCTTCGGACATTATGCTGTCCAAATCAATTTGTTCAGATTCTGACATCTTTATTATTAATCAATAAAAAAAATATACGACAACCACATAAAAAATATGTATTTAGAAGTTTGATTAAAGATACATTATAAAAAAAATGAAAAAGTATTATTATTTTTATTTATTCAAATGTATAATTTACGTACAAGAAAGTATATTAATTACAATAAGAAATCTAATTATAAAGTATACGTATTTGATTTAGATAACACACTTTTTTTACATAATAGTGAAGAAACTTATACAACAAGGTATCATGAAAAAGTAAAAAACTATTTGCTAAATCTAAAACGTGATAATAAAAAGATTTGTTTAGCTACTCATAATACAAATCCTAAATATTTACTTGAAAAAATGGGTCTTGAATATGATTTTTTTGATATAATCGTTTATGAATTAAAAAATGTACATCCCTTATTGAATTCAATAACCGAATATACAAGTAAAAAAGATATGATTTTAGATATTATTAAAAAAACAGGATGTAAAAAAAGCCAAGTTATATTTTTCGATGATAGTTATTATAATATTCGTCAAGTACAAAGCATAAATGTAAAATCTGTAAAAGTTTCTCCTACATCTGGACTTTATTTATAAAGTCTAAATTATAAAAGACAGCTAAAATATAATTTATATATAATTTATCTTGATTTATATATAATTTATTAACATTAGGCGTTAATCGTTTCTTTAATAAAGGCGTCACGAGGCGTTAATCGATTCTTTAATATAGGCGTCACGAGGCGTTAATCGATTCTTTAATATAGGCGTCACGAGGCGTTAATCGTTTCTTTAATAAAGGCGTCACAAGGCGTTAATCGATTCTTTAATATAGGCGTCACGAGGCGTCACGAGGCGTCACGAGGCGTTAACTCGGGGTCTGAGTATATAAAGACACATATTTGTTAAGTTTTCAAAATGTTCCAACCATTTAAATTTTATTTTCCAAATGTTATCGCTAAAAACCAATTGCCACATATTCATCTAACACAGAAATCTTTTTCTACTCCATTTTCTCTATTTAGTAATCAACCAGGACAATTTAAAAAATATCAACCAGAAGTAGAACATTCAGAAATTGAATTAATGATTGAAAACAAAGATATAGGTAAGATTATTGGAAGATCTGGTTCTATTATCCAAGAAATTAGAAAAACTTCAAAGGCTAAAATTAAAATCTATGAAGAAATGTTTGGGTCAAAACGAAAGGTCAAAATAACAGGACTTTCTTCTAATGTAGAAATTGCAAATGATATAATTTTACAAAAATTATTATAAAAAATTATTATAAAATTAAAATTCTTAATCGTTAAGTTTTATAAATAAACATATATTAAAATTATTAATCTTTAAGTTTTGGTTTAGGAATAGGTTGATTAACAACAGGAACTCCCAATCTAACTATTTCTGGAATACCATTTTTCTCTCGTTTCTCTTTAATTTTCTTTAATAAATCAGATTCAACGTATTTCTCCATTACATTTTCTTGTTTACCAATACTATTCAATTTTTTATATATATCTGTTTTATTGTCTGTTTCGTTGTCTGTTTCGTTGTCTGTTTCGTTGTCTGTTGTATCTGTGTCTATTGTGTCTGTTTCGTTGTCTGTTTGTTCATTATCAAACCCGCCACTTAGATAATTTACAATAGATGCGTCCATTTTAGAATCTATATAATGTATTTTTGTGAAATTACCAGATACATTTATCTCATTTTTTACAATTTCATATAAAAGTTTACCTACATCAGCTGGTCTTTTTAGCCAGAAATCCCACACACCTTTTTTGACTTTTCTATAAAAATCAGTTATATGGTAATCACACGGTACTGTTAAATATATAGGAGTATGGAATGGGTACTCTTGACGTAATTGATATTCCAGATCTTCAAAAAAGGGTGTGTAAATTGTAAAATGTGCAGTCATACTTGATATACCTAACAAAACATCCATTGATAATTTAAAAAAATCTAATTTTGAATTGTAATTATTTGATCTTAATCCTGTATGATATCTTTGAATTAATATATCTGTTTGAGTTTCTATACTATTACTTCTTCCATCTACAGGTGTGTGACGGTTAAAAATAGAATCTATTATAAATTTTTTCATATCTAGAACCTTTGGAGTTATCAAATCATATATTTCTTGTCCGTCCTTTTTATAGTATAACGTGTCAGTTAACCTGTTTTTATATAACTTGATATTGTAAACGTATTTATATATCCATTCCATTATTTGTTGATTTATTTGTTTACAAGTTTTATTATCATATTCAACCCATTCGTGTTGAAACAAAAATTCTTGATAATTCATAAAATTTGTAAATATTCTTTCTTTTGCGACTTCTCTTAATTCGTTATTAACTACTTCCGTCTTTATAGAAATATCTCTATACTTGCCATCTTCATCACCTTGAACACTATGTGGTGTTATATAAGATCTCCCATAATCTATTATATGAGGTATATATTTTGTGGTTAACACTATATCTTGACCATCATATTTTATTTTAATTTGTTCAGGTTCAGATAATTCAACTATCATTATATTTTCCAAATGTAAATCATAATGTGTAAAATTTAAATTATCTTGTGCAACTTGTAATGTATACATTATAATCATTAATATAACTATAATATTCCTTTGTATTTCGTGTGTTTGTTCAGCAGTAGACTTTAATAAAGTAGTTATATACTTGTATAATGAAAACACATTTTTAGTATTGATATCTCTTACATATTCGTATATTACATGAAGTTTTTCAGAATGACGTTTATCACATATTTTCACATTTTTAAGTGATGAATTACTTGTAATACTTTCATCAAAACCACATATCATTTTACCATATATTAATGCAAAATGATCAGTTTTATTCATTAATCGTAATTTATTCAATGTCCTACCTACATAATATTCATATGAAAGTGAATCTTGTGCATCTTTCAATGGAACTTTTACTAATACATCAGCATCACTAATTTTTTCTTTAAATGTTTTTTTTAAAGACATTATGAAAACCCTTCCATTACTTGATTCTGTAGGAAATACTTTTGTTATTTGGAAAAAATATGAATAAAAATAAGGTTTGCTTTCAAATAATTTAAACAATCTTATATAATTATTCACTGTTTCCACTGATGTCATATATGTACTACCTTTTGATTTCACTATGACATTACTAATTTCATTATATATCTCTGATATATTTTTATCAACTGGAATCATAGTTCTTACAGAATTTATTATGTGTTCTAACAAGTTCATTATTTATATATATATATAAAAAATATATTAAAAGTTATGTTAATTCATTTTTTAGATAAACACTAAACTTTTTGTGTTTTAAAGATACATTATAAAACAATTTAAATATATAATTTATATATAAACAAGTCCGTAAGTATGCAAGATTTATTAAAAAGATATTATAACAATAATATACAAATACATATAAACGTTATAAACGATATACTACAAGAATGCAAACGTAAACCAACTAAAATGTTAGTTTTTGGATTAGGAAATGATTCTATATTATGGTATAATGCAACAAATAAAAATACAATATTTGTTGAAGACGATATCAATTATATAAATTTTACAAACATACCTCAAGATAATATTATTAAATATAATTATAGTGATATTACAGTTTCAAAAAGTATGAATTTAACCATTGGAGATATAGAAAAATATAAAATTCCAGATAAATTAATAGAATTATCACCATTTGATATAATCATTATAGATGGACCCAAGGGGTACAAGGATAATCATCCTGGTAGATTACTTCCAATTTATTGGTCAAAATATTATTTATCAAAACCAGGTACGATTCTTTATATTGATGATTCAAAAAGACTTCTTGAATCAAACTGTATAAATCGTTTTTTAATTGCAAACAAGGTTAAATATTTTCATGAAAGAGATGGGTGTGATAAATGTATAGTATAATTATATTAATTTTTATCGTTTTATAAAATATATATGACATTGTATTTTCTTAAATATTTATCAATAATATTATTCCTTGATACATATTTATGGTTTGATTTTGCTTCTAATTTAACAACATCGCCGCCCACGAGATATTGTAATATAAACTACTCAAATAAATAAGTAAAATTTTTGTGTTTCACATTTAGCAATTATGTTATTTGATGAACATAATTTAGATCTATATCTTTGTTTATCCTCGTTTAATTTACACAATTCTTGTTCTAATTCAATTTCTGACTTAAACTTTAAATTATTACATAAATCCTTAAATGTTGTCTCATTGAAATTTGGTCTTCTACATTTCGCATTAACTGAATAAAACGACTTGTATTCTTTTGTGTATTTGTTAAAAATTGTTTCTATAATGTTTTTTCTATTTAGTAAATTATTATCTCCAATACTATCTAAATTATCTATAATATCGTTATATATATCTGGAATCGGTGTCATTTGATTAATTATTTTGAATTTATCAACGATTTCCCTATCTACATTATTAATATTCGAACAGATATAAATATAACAACATACTCCTATATTTATCCCACATTTCTTATTTAACAAGATTAATGCTTCTCGTCTATGATTACCATCAAAACATATAAGACGTTCTTTATCATCATTTACATACATAAAATGTAAGACAGTATCTAATATTGTTTTGTTCTTTATATTATCAATTATAGATTGAATTTTCTCATTACTTAAATTTCTATTATATTTCCACTGTTCACTTGCATTTTCTAACATATAACTATTAAATAAACACATATATTCTGTTAATCCATCTTTTAATATAAGACTATTCTCATCAATTAAATTTCTTAAAATCATCAATTTTTATATCTCAATTATATAAACTATATAAACTCTATAATAATTTATTTTTTTATAACCAAACACATTAATCAAGTTCAATAAAATTAAATAACAAAATTTCCGTCAAAAAATATCTTCATTTAATTTTTATCGTTTTACAAAATATATATATGAAATTGTAAAATATTTGAATCATACTCATTATACTTTATTCGTCAGTAAAACGTTATACATCAGGATTTTCTATTTAAAATTGAATTTTTAATACGTTATTTAAGGTTTAATGGATACAAAATATATAGGAATTGCAGAAAATTGCAATTTGTTGACTGTATCTTTTTTAATATTAAATTCAAATTTGCAAGAAGTAGATTCTTTAAACTTGGCTTTAAAACAGAATAATGGATATCATATTTATCCTGAATCTCTTGAAGTCAACAAAATAAATATCAAACAACTTGATTTAATTGATGCTAGACGCAAATTACTTCATTTTTTACAGAAAAATAAAAGCCAATATAATTTGATTCCTATCGGTCATAATATTCAATTTGATATTAAATTTATTAAATCAAATGGTCTGCTAACAGAGGAAGAATATACAAGATTTATAAGTTATAATACAATTGATACAATTGTTATAGCTCAATCTTTAAAATTAACTGGTCAATTACATCCAAAACAAAGTTTATCATTAGTCAATTTATGTAATAGCTGTAATTTAAAGATAAATGAAAGCTTGGAACATTCATCTGAATATAATATTAAAATGACAATTAAATTATTACAATATTTTCAACAATTACTTGAAAAAGAAGATGATAATTTACATGAAAAAAACGAAAATTAAGTTCAATTTAAAAAAATATAAACATAACTAAGTTTGTTTTATAATTATTTAATTTTAGTAGTTTCTCTATTTTATTTCAAGTATGTGTACAATGACCATTCAAACCAGTTTTTTTATATATTTTTTTAATATTAACAACCCTCCAAAAAATCTTTTTATATTTATTATTGTCATTCTTAAAAATTAAGCAGAACATCAGATTCTTTTTACTTCTTGAAAAAATTCATTCATTATGTTTATTATATTTATTTGTTTAGTTAATTTTAATTAAAAAAATCATTAAAAATATATAAAAACAACAATGAAACCATAAAATATCGTGTACCCGCCAAACCCGTCAAATTCCCGCCAAAACCCGCCAATTATGGTGTACCCCTCCAAACCCGCCAATTTTAAAGAGTTTTCTAGAAAAAAGTTTTTAAAAAAATATTAATAAAAATTTTTTTATAGAAAAAATTCTAAAAATAAAATAATAGAAAACTTTCGTGATTTTGGCGGGTTTGGAGGGGTACACCATAATTGGCGGGTTTTGGCGGGAATTTGACGGGTTTGGCGGTGTACACCATAGTTGTGGTAAGGGTTTTGAAAAACTAAAAAATGAGATTTTTACAAGTATGTAGGCGGGAATTTCGGAAGTAATTTAAAAATGTGAAAATTTATATATTTACTTGAAAATTTATGTATATTTACTTGAAAATTTATGTATATTTACTTGAAAATTTATATATATTTACTTGAAAATTTATATATATTTTTTAGACATTTTAGTTAAATTTATATTATATCATTTACTTTTAAAAAATAAGATTAAACTACTACTACTGCAACATAAAATCAATAGTATAATAATTATTATTATGATTTGATTTGTATAATCAACACTTTGTGTTGGAGTTGTTGTTTGTTTTTTCATGCTTTTTGGTGATATTATTTCTTCTTCTTGATCTAGTTGATTTTCAGGTAATTCTATAACTTGTTGTAAGGCAGATTTTGTATATTCGAATTGTTGTTGGGATTGTGATATAGCTTCTTCGGATTGTTTTTTGGATTGTTCTGCCACTTTAGCCGCAGCAACACCAGTTGCTGTACACGTATCTTCAGCGAGTTTATATAAATTACAATCTGATTTTAATGAATTAATACCAGATACACTACAAGTATAATTACCAAGTAACATACCCTGTTCACTTAGAATACCGTATTTTAAACAATCCGTTTTAACATCTGATATTTTTTGTGCTGTACATTCTTCACTAGGTATTTCATATCTTTGACAATCTTGTATCGTGCTTAATACTGTACAAGATGTTCTATTACTATTACACCAATTTATACAATCTGATGAATTAGCATTAGTATTATTCTTATTACAATAAGTAGTCATTAGTTGATTGTAAAGTGTACCATTACTGTTTACTAAATCTTTACATTTGTCATACTTTATAATGTTATCATTACTAGAACAATGATCTCTCATAATAGCTGTACATTCACTTGAAGATACATCTCTGTATTTTGAATCACACGTTTTTCCATCAACTGTTTTACTTGTATTTTTTGATCTTGTGTTTGCTAAACAACACCCCTTAGGATCTCCTAAAAAAGCTTTTCTCTTTACTTTCCCTCTTGAACCTGCTATTGCATTGCCACCTGAACATTCGCAGCCATAACCTCCACCTACATCACTGCATAACCCACACCCACTACCTCTACCACCATATTCAAACTCACCATTATCTGGCCACCCCCATCCTCTATTATATAACCAAGTTTCATGTGTTCCATCAGCATTTGGACCACAACCTCGTATCATTTCTTTTGTATCATCTATAGCAACATCCGCCAATTCATCTAATGTGAATTTATACGGTTTCGTGTTTTCATCACCACATTTACCCATATTATATATTATATATTTAAAAAAAATTTAAAAAATTTGTAAAAAATTATTATTGTAATCAATTTGTATACTTGAATGTTGGAATAAATGAAAATTATACTTGTAATATTGGGTAGAACCTTTAATATTGTTACAAAATATACATGGGAAAACTAAAATATCACAAATATTTGTAAGTTTTTGTATAGTGTATGAAATCAAGGAATTTGATTGATAAAATAAATAAACATTACCTACTTTTATTTCATTATTATGATTTATATCTGTAGTAATATATAAACTCACAAAGTTTTGTAAATCATCACTGCAAAACATATAAAAATCAGGATTTGATAACATTCCATATAACATATTTTCATCAATTTCAAAATATATTTTATTTTTGTAAAAAATATTTAGATTTTCTATTATGTATTTAATGTCAGAATCGTTTACTGGTCTTAAAATATTAGATTTGTTTGTTTGTTTATAAAAATTGTATAATTTTAACACGTATTGATTTCTATTAGCCTGCGGTAATTCAAAATAATCGGCATTTATTAATTTTTCAATGTTTATTGGATATGCTAGAAAATCCATAAAAGTAAAAGATAATGGTAATTGTTTTGCTGTATAAAAAATACCAGGATGACTATGACCTTTGTATGACCACAATTGGTTAATTAATATTTCTACCAAATATTTCTGTCTATAATTTTTATGAATACACAAGAAATTCACTTCAATAACATCTAATATTTTTTTTTCTAAAAATTGTACATTTCTAGTTATACCACATATAAAACCGATAAGTTGATTTGTATTTTTTTCTCGAATACCAATCAGTACAGGATTTTTATCAATATTAAAAAACCACATTAATAAATTTTTAGAATAAACATTTATTGAATGTTTTTGATTTGTATAATGATCTTTTAATAAGTAGTATATTTCATTTAAATGTATACTTGTACTTAATTTTTCTATAAATAAATCATCTTGTAGCTTTTGTATACAAGGCAATTTCGTATTTATTAGTTTTATATCATTTATATTTTCAACTATTTCTTGAGGATAATTATCCCATATACTTATACCTTTGGTTTGCATTCTTTATTTTTAACAATAGAAAAATAAAAATTATTTTACTTATATATAGATGATTATTATATTGTTTTTAATATTTATAATTTTTAGATATATTTTTAATAATTTTGTTAGAAAACGAGAACAATTCGTTGGTAGTTTAAGAGTTGCAAATGAATTAGATAAAAAACGTGCATTAAAATTTGCATTGAAAAAAATGTGTGAATCAAAAGGATATTCGTGGGTTGAACAAAGTGATGAATTTACATATGATTGTAAACATACAAAAGAATCGTGTCAACGAAGTTCTGTATATCCAACTAAAGTGGGTGATATACCAAAATATTATGAGTGGAGGGATGCAGATAGTAAAGATGCAAGGGCATCTTCTGAAAATGCCATCAGTTCGCTTTTAAGAAATGATAACAAGCCTCAAACTTTAAGTCAACAAGCTGGTCAAAGTACATTGTCAGAATCAGAATTTGATATAACAAGAGATGGTATTTGTATAATAGGTAATGAATATTTTAGAAATATGTGTGAATCAAATGCATTAAGTTATGATATACGAGATGGTAGTTGTAAAACAAATAGGACTTATTGTGCAAATAAATGTTTACCATTTTGTAATGGTGATTGTTTTGAAACAATAAGTTCAAAAGTAAATGAATCTATATTCGGTACCACAGTTGGTAGAGCAGTTGCTTGTACTACAATGGATCGTGCAATCACTGAACTATCTTGTTTGGCAAGTGATGCAGCACAAAATAGAAAAATTACTATATAAAAGGCTATATTATTTTATATAAAAATTTTTTATTTATATAATGTAATGACAAGTACTTTTGGAGCAATCGCTAAGACAGCTGGTGTAACAACTGGATTAACTGGAGGTTTAGCAGCAGCGGATATATCCAATAGACCAACTGATACAAGAATTGTATCAAAAAGTGTTGTAGACGTTGTAACTCAAACTGGTATTGATATATGGGGGACTGCATTTGATGCTGGATTTATAGAGGCAAAAAAATCTGGTATGAGTTTTTCTAAAGCTTTAAATTCAAGTTTTAGAGATTCTGTTAATAAACCAATACAAATTTTAAAAGATAAAATAGCAAAAGAAGCTGCAGAGGAAGCTACAAAAAAACTAGCACAAAAGGGTGGAGAAAAAGTAGCACAAAAGGCTGGAGAAAAAGTAGCAACGCAAGTAGGAAAAACTGCAGGTACTCAAGTAGCTAGTAAAGCCGCTGCTACAGGGACGTTTTTAGGTATGGGTCCAGTCGGGTGGGCTTTGTTAATTGTTCAAATGTCATTTATGGTTTTAGATCTACTTTGGAATCCATTTCAGACGTATTTTAATAAAGATTTAAGTGAAATGAAAGAAAGTATTGATGCCAGTATTCGCAAAGAATTTTTAAAAAATGGGGCTGATTATCCATTAGAAATCAAACCTGAAATAATGCCTTCAACAGATGAAGAATATGATGAATTTTCTAAATATGTTAAACAATATTATGATGATAATGGTTTGATTTTCTCTGAAGATGTTATTAAAGAAGAATCTTTATATCAAGATCTAAATCTATTAACACGTAGAATGGATATAGCCTTAAACCCGCTATATCAGAATATAGGTTTATTATCCGGTACAAATCAAAATGCTGCATTATTAATTGCAACCGCTGTTGCAAAAAAGAAAGGGTATCGTTATTTACCAGATTTAAAACGCTCAATTGATATGGATTACGATTACCAACCTGATTCAAATAAAATAGATGATTGGGTAAAATTAAATTGGCAACTTTTGGTAATTTGTGTTATATTTACAAGTATAAGTATTAGTATTAGTATTAGTCTTGGTGTTTTGTATTATTGATTATTTTTGACGTTTATATTTTTTTTTGAATAAATTTTTTTTTTGTGTTATAAGTATATCATTATGCATATTTTTCCTATTGTAGAAGAATTGTCTGGAGTAACAGCTTTACGAACAGGACTTCAAGCAACTGGTGATATTACCAAAAGTGCAACTAAAAGTTTAAGAAAGGGTGTTGGTGAAATAGGAGGAGTTGCAACTAAAAGTTTAAAAAAGGGTGTTGATGGATTAGGAGGAGCTGTAAAAAAGAGTTTTGGTGAAACTGTAGAAAAAGCAAAAAAAGTTTTAAGTGAAACTGCACAAGAAACTCTAGAAAAAACACAAAAAGTTAGTAAAGCAGCAGACGAAGCTGGTGAAACAATAGGTAAAACTTCTAGTAAAGTAACAGGCGAAGCTGGTGAAAACGTAGTTGCAAAAGCCGATGATATGACAAAGATTGCAAGTGATGCTCAAAAATTAACACCTGATGATTTTTTAGCAAAACACGGTAAAAAGATTCTAGTTGGTGCTGGTGGTGTCACACTTGCTAGTATTGTTGCAGTTGCTACATCAAACGCAAACAGAATAAACAATACAGATTTTACTATAACTTCAATTAAAAAAGATCCTGCAGATCCCTCGTATACAATTGTTAGTTATGTTCCTGAAGAATTATTCACAAAGAGAGATAGTGTAATTATTTCCGACTCTAATTCATCCCCAAGTATTGATGGTGAATATACAGCTCAACCAATACGTGCTGGTGGTATTCGAATTAATAAACGTATAAGTAAAGATGGTAACAATGGGTCTTTAAAATGTTATACAACTGTATCTAATCAAACGTCTCAACAGATAACTGATATAGTTAAACCTATTACCAGTACTGCAGCTGGTGTTGCAGGAGGTGTCGCAGGTGATGTTTTAACAGATATTATACCAGAAGCATTAAAAGCAACTGGACTTGGAAGTTCTCTTGGTGGTATTCCATTAACATCATGGATTTTTTTTGTGGTTTGTATATTAATGTTGATGTGTATTTTTATTTTAATAATTATAAGATAATTGATATTTTATTGAAAAAAAATTATATTTAATAATATATATATTCAATGGAGTATAAATATATTATAATTATCATTTTAATAATCATACTTTTTATAGTATATTTCAGATTTTTAAAAAAAACAAATGAATCATTTGTAGATTTAGAATCTATGCAAGAAAAAGACATTCTTCCAGATTACATCAACATTACACCTAAACAATTAGTTGATTATTTTGGAGGAATAGACGAATTAACACAAGTTTTAGTAGCAAATAATATACCTATTGAATATTTAAATGATCCAAAACAATATCCAAAAATAGCTAGTTATTTAAAAATGAAATCTAATATTTAATTGATGGTATTTTCACTTTGATGTAAATTCTTGGATCTACATATTTGTTCTGTTAAATAAAAACTATTTAAATCTATAGTATTATATATTCTTGGTTTTAATTTATATAAACTATCTAATATAGTTTTTGATATGGCGTCCTTGTAATTATATAATACATACAATTTGTCTCTAACTGACAAGTAATAATTCAATGATTCTAGAATCTCATTTTCTTTATCGTCAAGATAACTAACATTAAATTTTTCAACATTTTTACTCGAATAAAATTCTTTATATGTTGTGTTCATATTTGTTAATACAAAACATAATTCTTTATCCAAATGTATAAATAATAACCAGTCCATTAAATATCATTGATTATTATTTATATTTCAATTATTTATTTTTATTCATTATATTCTTTTTGCTGAAAAGATATATTCAATTACAATTTTTGGTTGTTTATCTTCACTATTTTTATTTGATTTGAATCTTTGATATTCTTTTTGATAACATTTAACATCATTCCATCCAGTGATTTTAAATAAATTAATCATATCATCTTTAGATACAAGACTTTCAGATGAATAACTAATGAATAAAAATTTACATTTAATTTTCGATAGTACAGATTTAAATTCATTAAATGCTTCTCTTTTAGAACAAAATTTTGATTTTGTATCTGTTAGTTCTCTTAATCCGGTTTTCCCTTTGATTTTTGGATTATCATAACGACTTATAGTTTCCAATAAATGATAATTATCATGATAACTTCTTGTAACATAAGGAGGGTCCATATACACAACTTCATAATTTGATAAATCGTTTGTATCCAACAAACTAACTATATTATTATTATAATAAACGTGTTCAATTTTTTCGTCTACTAAATCTTCAACCAAATTCCAATCTAATAATAGATCTTTTAATGCAACTTTCTTTAAATTTTTTAAGTATGCTCCATATACACTTGCTATATTACTCACACTTGTAACTGCATATAACAACAATTTTAGTAATAATCTATATTCATCATTGTTTATACTATTTTCTAATTTTAACTTTTCTATCTTTTGTCTAATATAATCAGTTTTATAACCATTTAATTTTGTTAAATATAATCTACCACCCTTTTCTGTATAATTTTGATATATAAAATAAGAATCGGTTGCATTTGATAAATCATTTTCGTTCATCAATGATAATTCTTTATTCGTAGTTTCTACTATTAATCTTAATTGTTTTATATCAATATTATGTTTTGACCAAATTGATGATACCATATATGCATAATGTTGAATATCATTTATTAACACATTTTTACAACCACCTTTAATAACATCAAATGTTACAACACCAGTGCCACTACAAATATCTGCAAAACTTTGTATCTCCTTGTAAGAAGATTTTCCTGTATAATCGAATATAGATTCTTTTATAAAATCTAAGAGTTTCATTTTACTACCTATATAATTAAAACTACGGAAACATAATTTTGTCATATCCTGTTTATCCTCTTGTTCTTTTAAACTAATTTTTTTTTCTTGAATAACCTTGAAATTGTATTTTGTTTTCAAATTGTAAACATCAACTTTTAAATTATTTATATAACCTGTATTTATCATATATACTAATGTATCTATATTGAAACGAAACTTGATACAATCTCTATTGTTATGAATTTGTAATTCTCCTAATGTCATTTTGTTATCTATTTTTGAATTGTTTATATAAACTGTATTTGATTCATTCCAATCACATAATAATTTAGATGTTGATAAATATAAATCTTTTGTAAAACTAATTTCATTTTCAATATCTCTTTGTATCACATATACTAGACCTTTATCAAATTTGTAAACCAAGGTGATGTCGCAACAAAAGCAATTTTCTAAATAATTTTGTAACAATTTCATTTTGTTAACCATAAAATAACTTTTAAACATATTGGTTGTAGCAAAATTAATATCTAATTTTGTTGATAAACTATTCAAACTACATTGACCTATATTTTGAGGACATATACGATTTCCCTTCATTACTGTTTTTACTGAAATTGTCTTATTATCTAATTCGTTTATAAAATCATACTTCTTGTTCATATTACCTACGTGTTTTAGTTTCATTTTTTTTAATATTGGACCAACATTTGATGAGATATCATCTGTTATCTCTTGTGGTAAAGCATCGTATTTTCTTTTTGTATTAAAGGGAATATTCACTATATCACATATGGCTTTTTCGACTAAAATACCTAATTGTTCAGTATTTTTAAGTCTATACATTGTTGTTTGTTGTCCTTTCTTAAATTTTAATTCAATTTTATTTAATAAAATATGAAGTTTTTTTATTTATTATGTTTATTGTGTTTTTTGTATATATTTATTTTATTATGTGTAATTATAAAATGAATAAGATAAATAGTACATCTTGTACAACCGCTTCAACATTAACAAATAATAAAATTAGTAGAGAGATACTTAGAAACAAACAACTTACATCGATTACAAACGGTACATCTGGATGTTTGTATGTAACAAATGTTAATTTATATTTACATCCTAATGCAAATCAGACAACACCTGATGTTGGTATTTTAGAAAAAGGTGTTAAACAGATCAAAACAAGATGTTGTAACTCGGAATGTTTTTATTATGATCCTTGTATTGTAGATGATTATTTTTATTGTTGTAATCCAATATGTTCTTGTTTTAAACCAGATTGGTATTGTTATTTATAAACTTATTGGTATTGTTACTTATAAACTTAATACAATTTAGTATAGTACTTTGACCTCGCTCTATTCCCATAGACTTTGAGAATTTGGTTCTGTATTTTACCTTCCAAATATTCTTCTGATAGTTCGGATCTTACTTTCATTAATAATTTCCCCAACATATTTTTACCTGTTCCTTTTTTTCCTATACCCCAATAATAATCTTTTGGACTATTTTCTATGATAGTTGCGTTTTTAGTACTCAATAACAAATTTTTTAATTGTATATTTTGTGAAAATTTTGCTAATAATCCATTGAACATTATTTCATCTTTTACAAATCCCCAATCTGGTCTGACACGAATATTATTCTTTATAGATTGATCTATAATATCAAATATTAATTCATTATTATTTACTTTGTCAAGTACCCATTTGTTTGCAAAACGATAATTTTTTGATTGTCTACCTAATAATTTAGCTTTCATAGGCGAATCTGCATTTTTTACTATTTTCATATATTCTGGTTCGTGTGTAAATTTTTGAGATTGATAATATGACTCGATACAAAAATATGTAACATTATCTATTGTAAAATTACACTTTGCAAAATTAGAAAACTCATAAAACTGGTCTTGTGGTTTATAAAAATAAATATTCATAATATCGTTATTTTTGTATAGACAATTTTCAAATATTTTGAAAAAATTTCAGTTTTTTTGATTATTTTATTTAGTGTATTTATAACGTTTAAATTTTGAGGCGTTCTCATTTGGGGGGGGTGTGTAATTAAATTTGAGGCGTTCTCATTTGAGGGTGGCAACGTTGGGTATAAATTCCAACAAAAAGCGAAAAAATCTTTACAAATGAATCCCAAACTGCCAAAAGTGAGACGTGTATATATGCCAAGAGAATTATGGCTTGAAATATTTGAATTCTGTTCTGTTGCTTCACTTTTGAATGCCAGAAGTGTAAATAAGGCTTGGAATGTCTTGGCTAATGATATACTGGCTGCAAGGTTAAAAAATGAATTATTAGAGGTGTGTGTTCTGTCTCGTAATCAAGAAATTGATTACAAGGCCATTAAACAGAATTGTGAGGCTGAATTGGGTCATTATAGAGATTTCTTGAATGTCCCTGGAACTGTTGAAAATCTTTCTGAAGTTATTTCGTACATCAATGTACAACATGAAGTTCAAATGGTTTGTGAATGTTTGGTTCGTTTACGGGGTGGCGTAGCAACTCCTTATACTGAACGAATGACTTGGAAAGATATCAGAACAAGGATGAAGAAATCAGATTTTAAAATATGGTTGTACAATCTATCTATAAATGTGGAATTTATTGATTTAGAAGATATCCACAAGGTAGAAAATATGATACGGTTTGATGTAACTATTACATACGAAAGATTAAGAGATATATCTCTCGCTGGTTATAGACTATTAATTTTGGTTGCTGCGTGTATCCAATTCTCAATCGTTAGTAACAGATTGAGCGAGAAAAAGGTTAAAACGGAAGCATTACAACGTAAACTTGTAAATGCTTCAAAATTTATGGATGTAATTACTTTGAAACTTTGAACAATTTTCGACTTTACATTAATTCTTGTTGAAAAATTAAATAAACTTTACTTTATCATTCACTTCAAACGAATAGATAAAGGTTATCAAGAATAATCAAATAAGTATTTCTAATTAAAAAGACGATGAGGCGCAAGTTTGGGGGTGTAATTTAATTAAATTGGGGCGATGTGAGGCGTAAGTTTGGGGGTGTAATTTAATTAAATTGAGGCGTTCTCATTTGGGGGTGTGTAATTAAATTGTGGCGATGTGAGGCGTTCTCATTTTGGGGTGTGTAATTAAATTGAGGCGATGTGAGTGGCTGTGTGATGTGGCTATGTTATGGATCGGGGCCTTTCTATATAAAGAGAAGATTTTGTAGTAGAGACATAAAAGAATGTCATTAGATTTTTTTGAACAATTCGCTACAATTGATATTGGTGTTAAAACCGAACAAAAAAATGTTGAAAAAATACAAAAAAATGTTGAAAAAATACAAAAAAATGTTTCAAAAAAATACAAGTTTATTCACGGTAAAAGTGTATTGATGCTTTGTGGTCAATATAAAGGTTATACGGGTTTTGTGTATGAATATTTTCCAAAAACTGTTAGTTTTGCTTTAAATGAAGAGCAATATGTAATGGCGCATGATTATCCTACTAAAGTTATAGGTGATGAAATTATGACTGTATATGGATTGGCAAAAATAGTTTCTCGAGTTGAACAATTATATAATGTAAAATTATATGATCAAGATGAAATGGTACGTTTGCCTCGTAATTATTTTATTCAATTTGTGTTTTTTATGGAAGGTGGTTTTGTAAAAGTTGGCAAAGTAACAAATCAAAAGTATAACGAATATGAATTTGAAAGAGTAATTTTTGACTATTCTTCAAAAGATTCAAAAGAGTCTTTGATGAATAAATTGTCAAATATGTATATTTCTGGAAACTTGAATGGATTATATGGTAATGGTAAAAAGGAAAAAATTCATATTATTGATTGTTTTGATGTTATTTATATGGTAAATAAGAGACCTCAAAACAAAAATGATAATGATTATTATGGAAAGTATGGGAAATTGGTAAACAAAATACCAGAACAATTTTTGGTTTTGGTAAAAAGAGTGATTAGACTAAATGAATCAATGTGTAAATTGGATGGAAATAATGTAAAAGTGAAAAGTGGTTTATATAAAAACAAGGAAGGTGAATTTGTTAGTATGGATGATGCGTATTTAAGTGTAAATATTGAATCAATTGGTAAAATGATTTGTAATCATTTGATATTTTGTGGTAATGGAATGTGTAGACTAGAAAAGATACTTCCATCACATGTTTTTTATATGGATTTACAATTGAAAAATGGAAATTACTATCAAGTTATAGATTTTGATGGTGTTGAATTTAATGGTGTTGAAAAAGTTGGAAATACTTTTGTTGAATCAAAAGTAAAAAATAGCCAAGTAAGAAACTTTATGTGTGGGTTTACATTTATTCAAAATGTAGAAAATTTTATAATTGAAGAAAACGAAAACGAACAACTTAGTATCATCTTAGAAGATGATAAGGAAAATCCAACAGAAGTTTTTGACATTGAAAATGATGATGACAGTAAAGATGATATAGATTATAATATGGATGTGGAAAATGTAGTAGAAAATGTTGATGATAATTATGTATATGAAGACAATCAAAATGAAATGAAACAATCTTTTAAAGATACAGAGAGAGCATCGTTTATTGAACGATCATTTTCAAAAAATGAAAAGGAATATTTAAAAATAATTGACAAATGTGTTGATATATGTAATGTTGATATACATGATAAATACACAATACTTGATATTATTAGTGATTCAGTTAAAAATTTAAAGAATGAATTACAAAAGGAAAACATTACAGAATGGAAAAATACAGATATCAAGTATATTATTGTTTGTGTGATCTTTAGAGAGATCCAAAAAAAGAATGGAAGTATTACAGTGTATAAATTCAGAAATTATATTACAAAATTGTATAATTCGAATTTCTTTACAAAGGATACAATTATGGGAAGTATTTTTTTATATGAAAATGAAAACATAGATAACGATAGTACTTTATATGTTTTAAAGTTGTCTCCAGAAAATAGAATAACTTTGAAGAACAATTACAAAAACAAAAAATTTGATGATATTATCAAGTATATGATGGAACGATGTTTTGACTTGTTAAATTCTTGGTATGAAATTATATCGTTTTCAACTAGTAATACTAAAATAGAATGGATTCCTATTGCAAAACCTAATACGGTAAGACACTATCCCAAATATTTCTTAACAACAAGCGATATTGTTAATAATGTTCAATCACAAGATGCAACAAAAATTATTTGGAGTCCAGAATCACAAAAATTAATCAATATGTGGAAAATTTCTTTAGATGAAAAATTGAATAGAGAAGACAATGATGTTGTAAAGAAAATTTATGAATTTGTAAAAAATAATATTGAAAATGCACCATTTGTTTTGAAACAATTGGAATATTCAGATAACAAATTGGATAAATTAAAATATAGGGAACTCAAAAGAACATTTGAAACTTTTTCATCCAAATTAAAATCTTTTGTTGTTAAAAAACAAAATGAAAAACAAATTATGTTGGATCGTCATAGATATGAAAAGGCAATGTTAAATCAAAGACGAGAGTTTATTGTAAAAAACGGGAGACAAATTAAAGAAATTTAATAAATTAAAGAAGTTTAATAAATTAAAGAAATTTAGTAAATTAAAGAAGTTTAATAAATTTGTATTTGACATTAATTTAACATTATTAAAATTAAATTTTCTATATAATTAATAAGCAGAATGTTGAATTTATCAGAAACATTCACACGACAAATACCTTATTTATTAATTGCGATTATACTTATATATATGGTAAAACCAAATATACTATTTAAACCAAATGGAAAACCAAGAATATATGGTATAGGAATAGATGAAGAAGGATATAAAAAGACTCTTTTTACTTTTCAGTTTGTTATTATTATTTTAAGTTTATTAGTATATCATTTTTAATGTATATCATTTTTAATGTATATGTTATACTTTAACTCATTATTTTAATGAAACATATAATACATAAAATCGCTCCAAGCATTTTGTTTAGATTTCATCCATTCTGACATAATAGTTAGGCCTTTATGAACTATATCTACATCACAATTATGTAATATTAATTCACCAATATATGGATTTTTTATTTTTACATCATTGTCGATTTGAGAAATGTGATGAATATTTATAAAATGTTTATAATCAATAATATGACATCCATTTATATTGATGTAATATACACCGTTTAATTTGAAAAAGGAAAACTCAAAACGTTTGCCATTAAATTTTTTTATTACAAAATTATCTGTATTTAGACCACTAAATTGTTTTACTAATATTTTACCATCACTTTCCTTTAATTCCATAATATCACCATTTTTACCAGTATGATTATCAATTATTAAAAAATCTCTATCCATTGTAATATATGAGGAAAATTAGTTTTACAATTTCATAAAACATTTATATACTTTATTTTTTATAGATAAATCCTGTTCTATTTTTCCGTTTACTTTTTCTATATAATATATATTATCTATTTTTGAATTAATTAATTTGAAATTTTTATATTCTTGTAATTTTATATTAAGAAAATTCGTGATAGTAATCATATCGCAAATATTATTTTTATAACAATATTCAGATATCATTTCTAATGTATATGATTTTTCTGTTGTGTCCTTTGTGTCCTTTACAAAGATACAACAAACTACACTGTTTATTAATTTTTCTTGTTCAAAAAGAGTGTGATCATTTTTTGAAAACGTTACATTATATAAACATACAAATGACTGTATTTCTTGTGTTACTTGATCTCTTATGATAAATTTATAAAATAAATCATTATCAAATATTTCTATCATTTCATTTACTATGAAATTATCAAAAACTTCATATTCTCTGTGTAATTCGTGTGTTATAAAATTAGATAATTCTTCTAAATTATAATTATGATTACAAGATGTGATTAATTCAATTGTATAATTTTTTAAAAATGCAGGTGTATAACTAAATGTATTATAAATTTTTTTTAAAATAATTGGATCAATTTCATTTTTTATCATATTTTGTTCTATTAATTTATCAATGTTAATAGGTCTGTAATAATACAATTCTTCGTATAGTAAGGTTTTGTTTATATATCTATTGGTTTTATAAATAATATAGTTTATATCGCGTATATAATGTTTTTTAATTATTTCCGTAATTTTTATTATATTATTTTTTCCACGTAATCTATTAGATAAGAACATCCAATTTATATATAAACATTTTTGATTATTTGTAAAATCTGATGTATTATATTGTTTTATTGATATATTGTCACATATTTTGAAAAAAACTACACCTAATATAGTATCTTGCTTTATAACATCGTCATAAAATATCATACATATATTACATTTTACAAGATATTGTAAAAAATTTTGTGAATATTCTGTTTTTATATTCCTATAACTTGTATTATTAATAAACACCAAAATTGTTTGTAACAATAAATCATCTGTTTCTCTTAGAATATAGTAATTACAAAATTTATCATCTTCTTCATTTTTATGTCTATTATTTTTTACATTTTTATATAAATTACTTATATCTTGCTCATTTGTATCTTGATTATTTTTATATAAATCATTTGTATCTTGCTCACTTGTATCTTGATCATTTGTATCTTGCTCATTTATACAATTTAATTCTTGTTTTGATAGCTTTAATAATAAGTTTTTATATAATTTATTAAATTTATTAGTCATAATAAAGTAGTTATATTTTTTATTTTTTATTTTTTTTTATATTTTTTTTATGTTGTTTTTTTTTAACATCATCTTCGTATATAAATTCGATTTCTGGAAATTTTGTTAATAATTCTTTTGTATGATTTTGTAATTTGTCCTTGTGTTTTTGTGAAATACGTGATTTTATATTATATTCTTTATATGTATTGTTAGATCCCCAATCTATATATAAATAAAATGGTTCTAAAAAATCAACCATATAACCATTTTCAGATAAACGGTTTATTACAAACAATATACAAGATTTCATATCATATTGAGGATATCCTATTAATATTTGAGGTATTTCAAATATAATATAAGTTTGATTTGTATGTCTATTAGTATAGGTAATTTTTTGTACAATTTTATTTAAAACAATATTAAAAATGTCATTTTTAGAAGATTCTTTTACATTTTTCTCTTTGTGTAAGGATGATATAGAAGGTATATCGGGGGTATTATGACTATTTATTTTATCTGGCATTTATTCTAATTATTGTTTATATTATATTTTTTTTTAATTTATGTTATATAAACTTGGAATAATTTTATGACATCACATAATATACCCCATTGTAATATAATATATGGTTATACAAAAACATGTCTTGATAATATACAAGATTCGCCTGTTCTATTAATAGAACCTAGATCAGAATATATAGATATGATAAAGAATATACAAAAAACAAATCGAAATGTAATTCTTATATCTAAAATTTTGACCAATTCCAAATGCACTAGTGAGATACCTTTTTTTTATCATAAAAAAGATGATTATTATTGGATATCAAATGAAGATGATCAATTAACAATTAATGGTAATAATTTATTTGATATAAAAAAACATATAGCTTATCCAGTGACTCTTAGAAACATTATAATAGATTATAATATTCAAAATATAGAAAAACTTATAGTAAACATAAAGATTAAAAATATACAAGATATTTTAGATAGTATCTTATCATATAATCATATTATATCTAACATAATATTAACAAAGTTTTATGAAAATATAAAACCCAAAATACTTACATATTACCATACAGATGTAGAAAATGAATATATTTTGTATATTCATAAAAATCTTAACGTTGATTTACCAAATATAGGTTTGTATTTATTGAATGATGATAAGAGATATAATAAAGATATGTCATTGTTTATTAATCAATATAAAATAAATATAATACTTCAATCAAATGAATCACCTAGTGAAATTAATTTCATACCATATCCTGATTCTGTACAAGTTATAGAATCAATAAATACAAAACAAACAAAAATATATTATGATAATATAATTGATATTTTACATGGTATTTTTTCAAAAACTCCTGACACTATATCTGATAAATTAGATATCATTATACAGTTTAATCCAAAGCATTTTTCTACAAAAAATACATTACAAATAATGTATCCTCTTAAAGATAATACAATTTATGTTAACAAATTGTATGATATAATGTATGCAACTAAAAATTGTATGTTTATGTTATACCAAATTTTGAAATCAAAATATTTTACAGATTATATTGAACAAAAACGTTCTGAAAAACCCAAAATATTTAAAATATTTGCAAAACGTTATTTTTATGAATATATTTCAAAAATATTTGTATTACAAGATTTTAATTAATTTTATTTTTTGATTTTTTTGATATTTTTGATGTAATTTATATCTTCATATTATTACAAATTATTACAAATTATTTACCACTTTATTTTCGACATCTCGTATTGTGTTTTTTGTGATTGTTATTGTGATTGTGATTGTGATTGTGATTGTGATGATGTGTATTAGTAGAATTTTTATCATTATTTGAACCGAGTGATGGTTCACAATAAGTAGAATACAAATAATTAGATGTTGGTCCATTAGGGCAATTTCCTAAGCATTCTGGACCATTATTATTTAATACTGATTGACATAATTCTTTACAATCAGGATTTCTTGATTGATTAACTTGACAAGAATTCCCATCCCAAAAACATAATAAATGACTATCATTACATTTCCATTCTCCTGCATCACTATGTAATGATAGATCTCCTTTGTTTTTACAATAATCTACAATAGACATCCATCCAGTTTCACCCATACGTGTCCAATA
>Ga0102830_1000167_pt1 | contig 31687 bp, 27 predicted proteins | sample ColrivemetaGS703_FD_84511 | JGI IMG/M metagenome (GOLD analysis project Ga0102830, IMG submission 84511) | Estuarine microbial communities from the Columbia River estuary - Freshwater metaG S.703 | ecosystem: Environmental > Aquatic > Marine > Intertidal zone > Estuary | place: USA: Columbia...
AACCTCGATCCTTTGAGGCTTTGGCGCTGCAGTCGGCTTGCTATGGCTATCTCGCCAACTTGGGCGGAATGGCTGCGATCCGTAACGGCTCGCGTAGCGGTAAAAGCATCGAGGCGGCTCTCGCCTTGGCGCCGAAGAATCCGCGCGTCATTTTGGTAGATGGATTCGGTCTGTACTTCAGACCGAAATTTGTCGGCGGCGATAAAGGCAAGGGTTGCGCTCGAATACGCGAGGCAACCCAGGCTTTCGATTCCAACAATTCGAATGGCGTTGCGTCTGTGTCCAGTTCCGCACTCGATTGGGGCGCTGCGGAAGCGCATTACTGGAGTGGTCGTTGTGCACGGGATGCCGGTGATACGACGACAGCGCGTGCGGAGTTCGAAAAAGCGCTCGCGCTCGATCCAAATCTCACGGTGGCGAAAAAAGCGCTTGGTCGCTGACGATCGTCAAAAAATTCCGGCGGCAAGTCCCGCAACTATCGTGGCGCCGAGTTCCCGGCAGCGCTCGATATCTGCGGGTTTTGGCTCGCCAATCACCAATACCGGATCGGCGATTTCTTTCCAGCGATAGCCGGTGACGATACGACGCACAGCGACGATGGTTCCCTGACCATCGTTGCCGGCGCTCACCATGAGGCCGTAGGGTCGACCAACGGTTTGTGATTCGACCGCATAGAAAGTTCGGTCGAAAAAATCCTTCAGCGCCCCACTCATATAAGCAAAGTGTTCGGGCGTGGCTAATAGAATTCCGTCCGCCCAAAGCAGATCATCCTCAGTGGCAGATAAGGCTGGCTGTTCGCGCAACTCGACGATATCGCCGCTACTGCGTGCTCCATCGGCCGCCGCACGTCGCAGCTGTTCCGTGCGTCCACCACGATGGCCGCCATAGACGATCAGGATTTTCGGAATCATCGAGCGGGTCCGATGTGCCGAAACCAATCGAGGGTCATGTCACTCTGTCGCCGATAGTTGAACCACCAGATTGCGAGCGCTGCGATGAGCCCGCCCGCAGCAGCCATCAGCATGTCTTTGTGGGCGTCCCATTCATCTCCTTGTGTGCCAAGAAAAGTCGCACCCAAGCCGCCGCCGAAGACGACGGCCGCCGCCCATTCAAGTAGTTCATACAACAGCGATGTCGACATCACGAGATCGAGTGGCAAAAAATAACTCCAGAAGCCCCTCACCTTGGCATGTAGCATCAGTAGTTCTCGTAGCGGCAGCACGAGACATAAGCCATAGCAAAAATGTACGAGCCGGTCGTAATGATTGCGACTCGATCCCAGTAAGTTCGTAACTTCGTCGATCGGTACCAAAGAGTAGGTGTAATGAGCGCCGACCGCATGGATAGTGAGAAAGGCGAACAGCAAAACACAGGACGGAAGCGACAGCGGCAACACGTTTCGTATCGCGATCAGTGCCGCAACGCCAGCAAAGATCAGCAAATTCTCGAGCCACCATGTTGCTCGATCAACCGGCGCGATGGCGAGCAGGCTCCAAATCACGAAGAAAACGCCCGACATCAGTCGGATCGCGATATCACGTTTCAAGGCTTTTCGACCGTGTAGACCACATCGGCACTCACTTCCTTGCCAGCTTCAGTTCGCACCGTCCAACGATCATTGATGCTGTATCGAAGCTTGAGCGTGTTCAAGGTCTCCGCCAGCGAGATACCGTAGCTGACGTAGAGGCGACTCGAGAGATACTTGCCGAAGACCAGTGAGGTTTCGTTCGCCAGGTTTTGCTCGATTCCGACGTCCTCGATACCGATACGCTGGCCAAGCTGTTGCGCGAGGATCGCACCGCCCTGCGCAAGCAGGGCGTTTCGACTTGCGCTTGAAGTCGAGTCACCTGCTTGGGTCGTTTCGATAGTGCCACCAGCCAAGATCAGTGATACCACCTGCGATTGCGGCAGAGAGGGTTCCGAGAAGAAGCTCATACGTGGCTCGCGCAGCGTTCCGCGTACATTCACACCCGCTTTGACATCAGGGAATTCTTTGGTTGCTCGGATGTCGACGCCCGGATCGTTGATGAGCCCGCCCGAAAAGATGAGTCTGCCGCGCTCGATATCGAGGCGTCGCCCGAGGGCTGCGTATTTTCCCTCTACGACACCGAGCTCGCCGCTACCCCGATTGACCCCATCCGGGGTGCTACGCACATTGATATTGCCGGCGACTCGGCCACTGAGTCCAAATGAATCGACGGTCACTCGATCGCCGAGTGTGAGCTTGATATCACTCGACACCCGAAATGAGCTCGAGGGGTCGACAGGCTCGGCGCCGACAATGATCTCATCGGTCGAGGTTGAGACGGCGCCCGTCAGATCGACCGGCGTCAGCCGAGCGCTCGGGACGAGCACCGTGCCTGTTGCGAGCAAATCGCGACCAGTGACTTTGAACTCCAGATTCGGCGTCGCGGTGATACGCGCTTCCGGAAGATCAATGATCGGAATATCAGCGCCTCGAATTCGTAGTGACCCGAAAGGGAGGGACCCGCGCCATTCGAGATCCGCATCCGCGCGAATGCTGCCTTGGCCGGCGCGTGCAGAGGATTGCAAAGCGATGCGATTATCGATCAAGCGTGCCTCGGCATCGATATCGCGCAGTGCGAGATTGATTTGGTAGAAGTCGAGCTCGCCACGCTCGAGGCGCAGTACGCCGTTGACGAGGGGGGCGCCGACCGTGCCGCCAAAGTCGAAGTCCATCGACAAGTCGCCCGCCGAGCGATCGATTTCAGGAACGTAGAGGTTCAATAAGCCAAGCGCGGTAGAGTCGGCGATCAGCTTTGCCTGCAGAGGCATCTCCGACCAAGAGCCCGCGCCACGTACCGCCAATAATTGACCGCTTGCACGCCCGCGCTCGCCTGCGGCGATATCCAGCAGACCGATGATCGCATCGGACGACGAGCTGACGTCGAGATAGCCTGAGCCCAAGGGGATGATGTCGCGCTTGCCACTCGCACGTAGCCAGTTAAGTCGGGCATCACGGAAATCTGCGCGCAAGGTGCCGAGCAACGGCCCCGTGGCGGCTGCACCGATGCTAGCTGCGGCGCTGATCGAACCGTCGTAACTCGCTTTGAGCCAAGGCTCCGGTAGTACGGACGCAATGGGCAGACGCGCAATATCGAAGCGAGCGTTCCATGCGCCCTCGCTCCATGCCGCCGAAAGGCAGAGCTCGGCGCTGCCGGTCAGCTCATTTACCTTGCGAGCACGCAAGCAGAACGGTTCGACATCGGCGCTGCTCATGGTGAAAGTCATGCTCAATGGATCAACTACGGCGAGCCCGATATCCGCGGGCAGATCCAGATCGAGTTGATCCCAGCGATGCTGCCATGTCTGCGTATCGAACGACCCGACGCCGCGGGCCTTTATCGTTGCATCGCGATCACGGACATCTAGAGCGAGGCGATGCTCCGCCGTGGAGCCCTGCAGTTTGAAATCGAGACGTTCGATATCTCGACCGACAGCTTGCAGATTGGCCATCGAAACGTCGATCGTGGCGGGTGCCGATGCGCCTGTCAGTGGATCTACATCAACGGTTGCACGTAGGCGACCGACCTGCATCATCGGCAGTTTCAGATCATCGCCGTTGGCCTCTAGCAGCACTCGCATGGAGTTTGCGCTGCCGCGCAACACGCCCTTGGCCGTCAAGCTTCCCGTCGCCCCTACGGCTACTACGGCAAGATCATTCGCCTTGATGCTGAAATTGAGATCGCGCCGTGTTTCGGACAATAGGCCGTCCAGTTCGAGATCGAAACCGCCGAAGCTGACATCGACGGCGTCGAAGCGATAGTCGCCCTTGGCGATACGCAGTTTGCCGCCGCCGCTAGCTGCGGCGCCGCGCAGACGCCCGCTGAGTTGACGCAAGTCGACCTCGATGCCGGCATTCTTGCCGCCGGTGCGTCCCTCGGCGATCAACGCAAAGCCGACCTTGCCGTCCAGGCCCGCTCGCCAACCAGACGGATCGATATCTTTGACACGCCCCGTAATCTTCCATGACAGATCGGGGCGCCAGCCGAGCTCGCCGGAGAAGAGACTCGTTCCCTTCAGGAAATCAAAACGGCTATCGGTGAAAACAAATCGCCCGGGTTGCAGTGATCCATCGATGACCGTTCGCATCAGCGGCAGAGTTCCGATTCGCAAAGCGGCTTCGGTTCGAATGTCGTAATTACCCACACCCTCGAGCGTGAACAAGCCGCGCTCGCTCTGCAGTGCGGTATCGTCCCCGAGCAGCGGCCAGCGGAAGTTTTGCCAGCGTCCGCTGAGCGCGAGGGCGGGGCCGGCGTCTTCGAACGTCACGGTTCCGCTGGTATCGATGCGCAGACGACTCGGCGCATGCGCCAGTTTCAGGGTCCTTGCTCGCAAGGTGTTGCGAGCGAAGGTGCCATCGAACTCGACATCGATGGGGCCGGCATCGAGACCGGGTGACTCGAGCGCTCCGATCGCGCGATACCCTGCCGAATCGAAATCGAGAGCAAGCGTACCGGCGATATCACCGAAAAAAGCGGAACCACCGAAGCGAGTGAAGTCGAGCTTCGACACCTTGGCTGCACCGCGCAAATTCCACGGCGGCAAGGCACGCAGACTGGCTGCGTCTAAGTCGGCGACGAAGGGCTCCAAGAGTCCGCCCTCCAGCGGCAGGTTCTCGAGATCGCCGTCCGTGTTGACTCGCGCAACCCAGCGCGGGCCTCGGCGAGAGGCAAAAGTCGCCTTTGCTTGCGCTTCGAGGCCGAGCGGCATAGCCGCTTTGAGAATACCGTTGGCCTCCAGTGCAATGTTGCCGAGGGAGCCTTTCGCATCGCGTATCCAAATACGCCGCTCTCTGATCGTGCCGTGCGCCGTCACTTCTTTGAAGATGACCGGCGACCCCGTCGATTGCCTAATGGTGGCCGATCGCACTCGAGTCTGGCGTGCTTCGAGCGTCAGCAGTCGCGGGAGAAACGGCCTTGCTATGGTTGGGGGCGGCTGATTTCGCGGCTGCGGTGCAATCTCGAGGTCGCGAACTTCGAAGTCGCTGACATCGATGGTTTGCCAAAGCAGAGGCAGCAGTTCGAGTCGAGCACGAATACCGTCGATCCGCAGATAGACCAAATCATGCTCAATCACAATCCGCTCGACGGTGAAGCCACCCGCTAAGGTTCCGCGTACGTTGTCGATCTGCAGCTTCTCCAGTGAGCCTGCTTTAGTGGGTAATTGTGCGACAACGTAGCGAAGTGCGGCTTCCGAGTGTCCGAGCGTGAATAGCGCAATCACCGGTGCGCTGAGTAACAGCAGCAAAATCAAACCGGCAATAATCGATAAACGCTTCACGATTGGTCGCTCACAGCTTCGGTGAGAAATTCAGATGCAAACGCGGGCCGGAAGGGTTGTCGAATCCGTTTTCTACGCCGCAGCGCGGATCTGGACGCAGACTGCGGCAAGCGGGATTGGTCAATGGTTGTGCGATGTCGATTCCTAGAGTGACGACTGGCAAGCGCAGGCGCAGACCAATACCAGCTGAGTACTGCAGTGGGTCTCCGAAATTGTCGAATGCGTTGCCGGCATCGACGAAAGCGGCAATGCCGAAGTTGCGTGGCAGATCGCGGATGACTTCAGCGGTCGCCGTCAATAGGTGACGACCGCCGACTTTGGCGCCGAGCTCATCCGTTGGCGAGAGGTCGGTATAGCCGAAGCCACGCACACTGCGATCGCCGCCGGCGAAGAAGCGCTCCGTACCCGGTAGATTTTCCGTTGCCGATACCCAGGTAGCCCCGAGCTGACCGCGAACAAAGAAGTGCCACTGAGGCGCGATGTCGAAAGCGCGTTCGCCTTCGATACGTAGTTGCAAATAGTCGTCGGGCGCACCGAGATTTTGAGTGGAGCCACGCAGCTCAGCCAATAGACCTCGCGAAAACAGCGCTTCACCGAGATATCCGCGCGGCACCGAGGCAAGACTGATTCCCGGTATGACGAGGGTGTCGCTGGTATCGAGAGGGTTTTCACGACCGGTGTTAGCGGTGGCCGTCCGCACTCGACTCAATGAAGCAAAGAAAACCCGCTGCCAGTCACCGCGCACCTGCGTAATCGACGGTTGCAGGCGAGTCGTTCGGGTGTCGAGATCGCCCAACTCATCGCGCGAGTAGCGCCACTCGGTAGTGAATTTTTCGAGCGCAGGATCCCCGATGGGGATGAGATAACGTGCTTCGAAAGACTGCTCGACTTGCGCCGCTTTCAGTTCAGCACGCAATCGATGTCCTTTGTCGTTGAGGCGTCGATTTTCCCAAGTCAGTGTACCGCGCGCACGGCTGTCGGTCGCGAACCCTACACCGGCGGAATAACGGTTGCGTCGATTGGGCTCGGTGCGGATGCTGACTGGAATGAGACGAGTTTGTGCATCGGGTTCGCCCGCGAGCACTTCCACTGCAGAAAAGTACTGACTGTCATCCAGTGCGAATTGAGTGCGCAGCAGTTGAGTCGCATCGTACGGAGAGCCACCTTCATATCGTAGATAGCGTCGTAACAGGCTTTCGTCTAATGAGCGTTGTTCGATGAGAGTCGAGCCAAAGCTGTAGCGAGGCCCGGTTTGCAAAATTAGAGTGGCTCTCGCAGTTTTCAGCTCGGGGTCGACTTGTAGCTCGCTCGTCGTCAGCTGCGCTTCGACGAAGCCGAGTGTCGCAGCGGTTCGGCGCAGGGAATCTTTGATCGAGTCGTAAGCTGCATGGTCAAGCCGCTTACCGACGCGCAAGGGCGGATCGCGCAGTATCTGTTGAAACGCAGGATGTTCGAGACCGGGTCCTTCTACGCGCAGGACCACATCCTGCATCATGACCGGAATGCCCGTGTCGATCTGAAGACGAGCGCGCCAACGCGTCTCGTCGATTTTCTCGACGGAGGCTTCCACCTTGGCTTCGTAATAACCGAAGGGGCGCAAAGCGGCAGCCGCTTCGCGAACGGCGCGCTCCTGCAAGCGTTCGACGAGGTTGGCATCGAGGTCGTCGCGGCCCTTGTAACGCTCGAGGCTAAGATACGCGAGCACGTTGCGGCGGAGCTCGCCGTCCACGCCATTGATCTGGATGACGATGTCGGCGCGAGCTGGGCTGCCGGGCATCACCGAACATAGGGCTGCCAGCACTCCGGCGCATGCCGCGCGACGACGACTTTTCGAGGTAAGCGAGGGCAGCATCGTGCCCCGATTCTACTTCAGAGAGTCGCTGCTACGGGCGGCCACTTGGCGCGCGTTCCTTGCCAGCGGATTTGCCCGTCCGGTTTCCCCGACAAGTCGTACCGACGCTCTTCGAGCGACCAGTTTCCGTATCGATCCAGCAGGAGCAGGGTGGAGCAACGTGTTCCGTAACCTTCGGTGAGCACGAAAGGCGACGAGAGGATCGATTCCCACTCGGCGCCGATACCGGTATCGGGCAATCGATCGAGCGGGGCGCGTTCTCGATCAGCGAGTGCGTGCCACAGCGGAGCCGTATCTGCCGTGCCGTGACTCGACCAATCCGATAGTGCGCTACGCAGCCGTAGCAATTTGGGCCACGGGGTATCGAGCAAATGGTTACTGAGCGCATGCACGCCAGCGGGCAGTCGCCGAGCGAACTGGGTATCACGGTTACTGGCGTACCAAAGCGCATCGCCATCATGCAGCAACAAGTTGAACCCGGCATAGCGATTCGCTTGGTGCGCCAGCGTACCGAGATGCGATTCCGCGGAGTTCGAACTTGTCAGGAAGTCAGGGACGAGATCACCCCGGGTTGGCGCCTGCGGCATTTTTAGAGACTCGCGGAAGTTGGTCACGAGACCAAAGCGCGATCGCTGCTCGAGACCCATCCAAGTTCCGCCCGCCTGAAGATCGCGACCCGCCAAGATGTTCGGCCGATCGTGCCAGAGGGCGAGCGGCGCTGCGGGTCGAGCATGGAACTCGTCCCGATTGGCCAGCACTACGGCGAGATAGTTGGGGTGCGCATCGAACGCAACAGCGGCGAGACACATGACGCGTGATTTAGCTCGGTTCGGCGTCGAGCCAGTTCATGATCAATCGTCGCGAGATGGATGTCGCTGGCGGCAGTATCGCTCGGCCATCGCGAATATCTTCGCGGCTGAACCAACCGGCATCTTCGAGTTCGTCACCTGCTGTCGCAGGAGACCCCGGAACGGCCGTCGCCATGTAGCCGAGCATCAGAGAGGAGGGGAATGGCCAGGGCTGCGAGGAGTGGTAGTGGCAGCGGGTGATGATCACGCCGGTTTCTTCGAGCACTTCACGTGCAACGGCATCCTCGAGACTTTCGCCAGGCTCCACGAACCCTGCGATAGTCGAATAGCGATTCGGCGCCCACGAGGCTTGGCGGCCGAGCAGCGCTCGGTCGCCGTCGGTGACGAGCACGATGATCGCGGGGTCGATTCGAGGAAAGGAGTCGACACCGCAGTTCGGATTGCTGCAGTGCATGACGTGTCCGCCGCGTCGAGGTTCGTTCGGCGCGCCGCAACTGCCGCAGTAACGATGGCGTTTTTGCCAATGAATCAAGGCACGGGCATAAGCTAACAAGCCGGCTTCCGCGGCGTCGAGCTCCGATGCCAGCGGGCGTAGCTCTTCGAAGCGCATCTCGTGGGGCGCCTGCTCCGATTCATCGATCTGGATCAGAACGCAGCGAGTCTCCTCAAACCAGCCGAGCAGAACCATTGAGGAATCGGCTGCTTGTTGAACGAGCGGATGACGGTGATCGACGAATGCGGCTCGCAGGGGATCCATGTCGACGGCTAGCGTGGTGCCCCGACTCAACAAAAACCGCGCGAGCGGATCCTCGCGCGCCTCGGCTTGCCAATTTGGTACCTCACGCAAATGCGCTCGGCGATCAATGTAGGGGCCTGCGAGGAAATTGGCTTGAAGGTGTTCTGGTAATGCGCGCATGGCGAGATCCGGATGCGCTGAAACGGAAACGACCTCGTTCGGATTCAGAGCCCTGTATGTTTGCCAAGTGTAGCAGGCGGGCGTGTCGTCGCGCGCGCTGCTCTACCAGGGCGCTGTAGTGGCAACATGTGGCTGCAAGCGCGGCATTCGACTTCGCGCAAGCGCAGCGCTTCGATGACGTTGACGCCGCCGCAGTGCTCGCACCACTGCAAACGGATTTCATCGCCGATACTCAATGCGTCGGCAAGAAAAGCCGCGCGTTCGAAGTCGATACGCGCACCTTCGACGATACGCGCGTAAGCATCGAAGGCATCACAGAGCAGTCGCCCTTGTTGGATCGGCGCAGTACGACGTGGTGCCGCTCCGCGTTGTCTTGTCGGCAGCACGCCGAACAGCACCAGCATCGCAGCGAGTACGTGTGTGTCATGGTCGAGTTGCGCTGATCGAAGAAAGAACCCGACTTGCTGCGGTGACTTGCCACGATGGCGTCGGATAGCGGCGCCCGGCCGGATGTAGGAGCGGATCAGTTTTCGAACGCGATCATCACTGAGGCCAGTCCATTGTCTGATGGTTTGGGTGCGTGCCTCGTGTTTGACGAGGCGCAGGGCAAGTTCGAGACGCGAGCGGTCGCGACGGTAACGATCATCAGTGACACGCATGACAACCCCCGATGCATTCAATATGAGTGGTATTTGCACTCAAAATATCCCAAAACTCAGGCTGCATTCCAAGGCGTACTCGGCCATCATTTTTCGTCAAACAACGGAGGAATGCATGAAAGAGCCTACCGAAACCGATTTCACCCACAGCGTCGATCGCGAAATCATTCGCCAGGTTGGCGACCTAAATTTTCGTGGCTTGAGCCTGATCCGCCAAAATTTGATCGGCAGTGATCCGGCTTCATCCCTCGTCGCCTGCGCTGATCGCAGCCTTTGGAGTGGCCTCAACGAGATCGCTCTGAAGCAGGTTGCAGAAGCACCTTATCTGTTGTTCGAACTGCCGTTCGATCCGATCATATCCGTCGATAGCGAGCGAGCAGACGATCAACACAGCGATCATCAACACGTCTGGTCGACGGCGCCAGGCCGCGACTATGTCCGCTTGCTCTGTCATTTCGCGTGGCAGGTATGTCGGGGCAGGGCCGTTGCGGCCACGTTGCTGCTGGGTCTGACGCCTCAAGCGGTCGAGCGGCTGCGAGTGGTGCCCTTGCCTGAGCTCGATCCGTTAGCAGATCGCAATCGTGGCGGATTGCGCCTGCGCTGGAACACCGATCCTTGGTTCTGGGGGCGGCGCCTTGAAGCAGCCAATACGGCGGATCAGCGTCGGCTCTGGCAAACCACCTATGCAGGTGTGCAGCGCTTGGCGTCTTTGTCGCGCCCTGCGGTTTCTGTGTGAGCGCGTCCGCGAAAAACAGCTCCGACGTGGTATCTTCTGCGCCGCATGCAAGCACTTGAGGTTCGCGGTCTCGTCAAACAGTACCGCAATGGCGTCCAAGCCCTCAAAGGCATCGATCTCGATGTCGCCGAGGGGGATTTTTTTGCCCTGCTCGGGCCGAACGGCGCGGGCAAGAGCACCCTGATTGGCATCTGCACCTCGCTTGTCAGCAAGTCGACCGGTCGAATCTCGGTTTTCGGCCACGATCTCGATAACGATCTCGAGGCCGCGAAAGCCTGTATCGGCGTCGTGCCGCAAGAGCTGAATCTCAATCAGTTCGAAACACCCGAGACGATCGTCGTCAATCAGGCGGGTTTTTACGGCATCCCGCGATCGGTTGCGCATGAGCGCGCTGAGAAATATCTCACGGCTCTGTCGCTATGGGATAAGCGTCACAAGCTGTCGCGAACCCTTTCGGGCGGCATGAAACGCCGTTTGATGATTGCACGCGCATTGATGCACGAGCCTCGCTTGTTGATTCTCGATGAGCCGACGGCCGGCGTCGACATCGAAATTCGGCGCTCGATGTGGGAGTTTTTGCGCGAGCTCAATGCGCGCGGAACGACCATCATCCTGACGACCCACTACCTCGAAGAAGCCGAATCCCTCTGCCGCAATATCGCCATCATCGATCGTGGGCAGATCGCCGAGGCTGATCGCATGGACAGCTTGTTGCGCAGGTTGCATACCGAATCGTTCGTGCTCAGTCTGCGTGCACCAATCGATATGGCTCCCCGGGTGGCGGGTTACGAGTTGACGCTCATCGACCCGCAAACGCTCGAGGTCGAGGTCAGCAAGGATCGGAATTTGAATGAGCTTTTCACCCAGCTCTCTGCCGATGGCGTGCAGGTTCTCTCGATGCGCAACAAGGTGAATCGCCTCGAGGAGATTTTCATGCGTCTCGTCGATAAGTCGGGAGCGCCGGCATGAGCGGGGCGATCACACGAGCCAGGTGGATAGGTTTTAAGACCATCATCTTGCGAGAGTTCGGCCGAATTCTGCGTATCTGGGGGCAGACGATCGTCCCCTCTGTTGTCACGGCGGCGCTTTATTTCGTGATCTTCGGCTCGTTGATTGGCCAGCGTATCGGCTCGATGGATGGCACGGATTACATGCAGTACATCGCGCCCGGTCTCATCATGATGGCTGTCATCACAAACTCCTACGCCAATGTTTCCTCCTCTTTTTATGGTGCGAAATTCGGGCGCTATCTCGAAGAAGTCTTGGTATCGCCTTTGCCCAATTGGGTGATTGTGCTGGGCTACGTCGGCGGTGGAGTGTTGCGAGGTCTTTTGGTCGGCTTGGCAGTTACCGTGGTGGCCTTGTTCTTCACGCACTTGCCTGTGCAGCATCTGTCGTCAATTTTCATGGCGGTGTTTTTGACCGCGATGATTTTCTCACTCGCCGGGCTGATCAATGGCGTATTTGCTAAGAATTTTGATCAGGTCAACTGGATTCCCACCTTTATTTTGACTCCACTGACTTATTTCGGTGGCGTCTTTTATTCCATCAATCTGCTGCCTGAGTGGGCGCGCACCCTCTCGTATGCCAATCCCATCCTGCACATGGTGAATGCCTTTCGCTATGGCTTTCTCGGTCGTAGCGATGTGGATGTGCTGGCCGCTTTTGCCATCATGAGTCTCTCAGTGGTGGTGCTCTTCTTCATTGCTCTGCAGTTGATGAGTCGTAGCGCCGGCTTGCGTGACTGATCGAATGATTTTCGAGCCGAGCTGGTGGTTGCGTGGCCAGCACCTGCAGTCGATCTTGCCGAGCTTTCCGGGGCGGCGCCCTTTCGTTGAGCGCCGTGCGGCCTCGATGCTCGCTGTAAGTCAGGAGCACCTGCTCGATTGTGGCGATGGCGTGCGTCTGCAGGCATTTCATTCGCCAGCTTCATCTCCTAACCCCGACAAGCGACCCACTCTGGTGGTGCTGTTGCATGGCTGGGAGGGGAGTGCGCAATCCCTATATGTCTTGTCGCTAGCGCAGTCGCTGCATGAGCAAGGGTTCGACGTCGTGCGGCTGAATTTGCGCGATCACGGTGACACCCACCATCTGAATCGTGATTTATTCCATTCATGTCGACTTGGTGAGGTCGTCGGAGCCATCAAGGAAATCCAGTCCCGCTTCGTCAAGGACAGACTGGTGCTGGCGGGCTTTTCCTTGGGCGGCAACTTCATGCTGCGCGTCGCGGCGCAGGCGCAGCAAGCAAATCTGCGAATTCACCGGGCTCTCGGTATTTCACCGGTACTCGATCCGGCAGTGACACTCGATGCGCTCGAACGCGGTGCGCTGCTGTATCGATGGTATTTCGTTCGCAAGTGGTCGCGTTCCCTGCGGCGCAAGCAGCAGGCGTGGCCCGGTCAGTTTGATCTCGACGAATTGATGGCCTCGCAGGATTTGCGCCGTATGACGCACGAGCTCGTGCTGTCGCATGCGGGCTACCCACGGGTCGAGGACTACTTCGCAGGCTACGCGATCACGGGCGATCGGCTGGCGAGCCTCGTGGTGCCCTCGACGCTGGTGACGGCACTCGACGATCCGATCATTCCTGCAGCCGATCTCGCGCGCATCGCGCAGCCGCCCGCGCTCAAGATCATCACCACCGAGACTGGTGGTCATTGCGGTTTTTTTGAGTCGTTCACAGGCCCTGGTTGGATCGATCGGCTGGTGCTCACCGAGATCGATCCCTAGAATCGGATTTATGGATAGTTCATCTCGTCGATGGGTCGGATTGTTTTCTTCGGTCGCGCTGATGACCCTCGCTGCGTGCAGTGATTTGCAAGAATGGCGCAGCACGCAGCGCGCCGACACCATCGAGAGCTACGAGGCCTTTCTGGAGCAATATCCCGAGAGCCAGTACGCACCGGTTGCACAGCGGCGCCTCACCGATCTCATCGAGCAGCGCGATTGGCTAGCGGCTTCCGAAGCGGACACCGCCGAAGCCTACCGAAATTTCATCAATACCCACCCCAAAGGTCGCTGGGTTCGTGAGGCGCGGGTACGATTACAAAACTTTTTATCGACGCCGGGCGTTCTAGGTCCAGCGGCTATCGAACCCATCGAACCGATTGAGCCGGTACCACCGCCGGCAATGCTGCCGGCTGAGCCGGCGAAACTCCCGGCTGCATCTGCAGCGGCACCCGCGGCGGAAGTTGCGGCGTCGACCTCGGTGCTGAGCCCGGTCGAGCACCGCATTCAGCTTGGCGCCTTCTCTTCGCGCGACAAGGCGCTCGAGGGCTGGCGGAGTGCGCGTGAGCGATATCCCGAGTTGCAGGGGCTCGTTTCGCAGGTCGTCTCCGGTGCGGGTTCGAATGGTCCCATCCACCGTCTGCAAGCGAGTGTCGTGAGCGAGGCTCGGGCTCGCGAGATCTGTCGCGCTCTCGTGAAATCGGGTCAGCCCTGCGTTTACGTTCCGCCGGAACGCTGAGCGATCACGTGTATCTTGGTTTCTTCCGACTGGATGAGAACCCTTTCGCCATCACGCCGGACCCGCGCTATCTCTTTCCGAGCACGCGACATGCGGATGCACTGGCTCACCTTGTCTATGGCGTCAGCGGTGCCGGTGGTTTTATTCAGCTGACCGGGGAGGTGGGTACCGGTAAGACGACGCTCGTCCGCTCTTTGCTGGCGAGGCAGTTACCCGATGTCGACGTCGCCCTGATTCTCAATCCGCGCATCACGGTCAACGAGTTCCTGCTGACCATCTGCGAGGAGCTTGGAGTGGCCGTTGATGTTGCCGCGCGCGATAGCGTCAAACAGTTGATGGATGCGCTAACGGCACGGCTGCTCTCCGCTAATACGGCTGGCCGGCGCGTTGCCGTACTGATCGACGAGGCTCACCTGCTCGAGCGCGATGTGCTCGAGCAAGTCAGGCTGCTGACGAATCTCGAAACACCGACCCGAAAACTGCTGCAGATCATTCTCATCGGCCAACCTGAGTTACGCGATCTGTTGGCACGCGATGATTTGCGACAAGTCGCTCAGCGAATTACGGGTCGATATCACTTGGCGCCACTCGATGTCGACGAGGCGGCCGCCTACGTCCGGCATCGGCTGCGGGTCGCCGGCGCGAGAAGCGAGATTTTCACGCCACGGGCATTACGCAGTTTGCACCGAGTGTCTGGTGGTTTCCCTCGGCTCATCAACATCATTGCCGATCGCGCCATGCTGGCAGCGTACGTCGGAAATCGACACGAGATTGATGCGCGGCTTGTGCGGGCTGCGGCCGCTGAAGTTCGCGGAGATATCGATACGGATAGCCGCCCCCGCCGTTGGGGGGCTGTGATCGTCTTGACCGTTTTACTGGTGATTGTTGCGAGCGCGTGGGTGTTGCTGCGTCGTTGACGCTAGACTCGAGCCATGGCGGTACTCATCGAAGGGCTCTCTGTCGTCATTCGCCGCAGCGCGATCGAGGGTCGATTTCAAGGCGGCTGGGAGGCTCTGCTTGCTCAGTTGCCGCAACTGACGCTCTGTGACGATGGCGAGATTGCCCGCGTCGGCTTCACCGACTCTGAACAGTGTCAGCAGTTTGTCATGGCGCTCGTAGAAGCTGGGCTCGAATACGTTGATGAAGTCAATGGCATGGCTAAAGATTTCGCCGTAGTCGATCAGCGCGCCGGTATCACCACGCTGTGCGATTGGCTCGACTACGGGCATGTCACTATCGACGACGATCACGCGATCGTGGCAGCGTGTCGGCTGCTCGAGAGCGCCAGTCACGAAATTGTCACGCCGCGCAATTGGTCTTACGAAGGTTCGCTGAGTGAGCGCTATGGCCCGCAGAGTGAGTGAGTTGAGATCCGGTTTGATCGGCATGTGGGCGCTCGCGCTCTTGCTGAGTGCGCCTATCGTGCTCGCGACAGACTGGCCTGCTTTTGGAAACGATCCCGGCGGCAGTCAGCACTCGGCACTAACCCAAATAGATAAGAAAAACGTCAGACAACTCAAACGAGTCTGGACGCACCGCTCAGGCGATGTCGTCGATGCGCCGGCCCCGAACGGGACGATTTTGCAAACGACACCATTACACGTGAACGACACGCTGTATTTCTGCACGCCGCTGAACCGTGTATTTGCGCTCGATTCACGCTCGGGTCGTGAGCGTTGGATATTCGATCCTCATCGCGAAGGAATCAGCTCGGCGCCGGATCGTCCGATGCGCTGTCGTGGTGTCGCTTACTGGGCGGCATCCACCGAGTCGCAGGCAACCACTTGCACACGCCGTATTTTTCGTAACGGAGATGCAGGTCGGTTGTACGCCCTCGATGCCGACACGGGTAAGCGGTGCGCTGATTTCGGCAAAAGTACAGGCCACGCGGGTTGGGTGTCGCATCACGATTACGAGAATCATGGTGAGGGCATCCTCGCCGCATCCACGTCACCACCCGCTGTAATCGGCGATCTTGTCATCTCTGCGATGATGGTCAACGACGGAATCGCCAATGCCAAAGACGGCATGGTGCGCGCTTTCGATGTGCGTACCGGCGAATTGCGCTGGGAGTTCAATCCGATCCCGGTTGAGTACCGTGATCGCAGCGGGGCTGCCAACGTGTGGTCGACCATCAGTGTCGATACCGAGCACCAGTTGGTGTTCTTGCCGACGACGAGTCCCTCAACGGACTACTACGGTGGTGGTCGGCGGTTCAACTTGCCGCTTGCGAATTCGATCGTTGCGCTCGATGCGAGAAACGGCAAAGTCGTATGGTCGAAGCAAGTCGTGCACCACGATATCTTCGACTACGATCTCGTGGGGCATCCGCTGTTGGTCGATATCCAGCGCGACGGTAAAACCATTCCCGCCGCCGTGCTGCAGACGAAGATGGGCTGGTTGTTCGGATTTAATCGATTGACCGGCGAGCCACTCTGGCCGATCGTCGAACAGGCAGTCCCGAAGAGCGATGTGCCCGGAGAGCTTGCGAGTCGTACTCAGCCAGTGCCAAAAGGCATGGCGCCCTTTGCACGACAAACTCTCACACGCGATAGCTTATTTGGATTGACGCCACTCGATCGACTCGCGTGTCGGCGACAGTTCGATCGTTTGCGATACGACGGTATGTATACCCCGCCATCCGTCCAAGGTTCGATCTTGTTCCCCTCGGCTTTGGGGGGTGGCAACTGGGGTGGCGCTGCCTATGATCCCACGAACAATCTGCTCATCATCAAGGCCGAGAACTTAGCGACGGTCATCAAAGTCGTACCGAAGCAAGATGTTGCTAAAGAAGATCAGAAAGCGCCCAAAGATTATTTGACTCGGCCGTTAGTCGGCACGCCCTATCGGGTCGAAGGCGAACTGTTTCAATCTCCGCTTGGCATTCCCTGTACACCCCCACCGTGGGGGACTCTCGCCGCCATCGATCTGGCGAGCGGCCAAGTGCGCTGGAAAATTCCACTCGGTCAGATCAAGCGTGCTGGCGTCACGATTCCGCAAGGCGTGCAGTGGGGCTCGCCCAATGTGGGTGGCCCGATCACGACGGCGAGCGGTCTGACTTTCATCGCTGCGACGATGGATGCGAAATTACGCGCCATCGAAACGACAACAGGTCGTGAGTTATGGTCGGCGAATTTGCCCGTACCGGGTATGGCCGTACCGATGACCTACCAGACCGGTGGCAAGCAGTTTGTCGTCATTGCGGCGGGCGGCAATGCACAGGTGGGCACTGCGCTCGGGGATTATCTGATCGCTTACGCCTTACCCGATTGAGTCAGCATTCGACGTATTAGATCAAAGATACCGGTCGCATCAGCTCGAACGCCCCACCGAACATTCTGGCGCGGCGCAACGTCTGCTCGGAACTCGACCGCCGTGTGACCTGCAGTCAAAGTCGATTCGGTTTCCACCTCGACGTGACAGCGCCGAAATTCGAATAGCGCAGGCTCGATCAGCCAGGCGATCGGGCAGGGGTCATGTAGCGGCGAGCCCTGTGCAGCCGGGCTATTAGCAGGTAGATACGTTGCAAAGGTCAGAAGGTTCGCCGTCGCAACGGCTGAGGGGCTCCCCAACCTTGCGATCGAGTCGATGCGTTCTGGCGTCGCGCGTACTTGGTGAGTCACATCAAGACCAAACGCCACGATCTCCACATCAGAAGCAAACACGATTTGCGCGGCGTGCGGGTCGGCATAGATGTTGTATTCGGCAGAAGCGGTGATGTTGCCACCTTCGCTGCGCGCACCACCCATGATGGCGATCTCTCGGATGGCTCGAACGAGAGAGGGTTCGCGAAGCAACGCGGTTGCGATATTGGTTAGTGGGCCGGTCGCTACCAAAGAAATACTTCGATCAGGTGCGGCGAGCAGAGTTCGGATCAGCCACTCGATGGCGTGTTCCGTTTCCGTCGAATGTCGAGGCTCGAAGAGGGGTAGGTGTCCGAGGCCCGATTCACCATGGAAGTGACCGGCTTCTACGGGGTGTCTTTTGAGTGGACGCTCACATCCGGTGTAAATGGGCACATCCTCGCGCGAGGCGATCTCGCGCAAGAGGCCTGCATTACGTGCGGTGAGTTCGGCCGAGACGTTGCCAGCGACCGTTGTGATCCCGAGCAGTTCTAGCGTATCGCGCGCCGCGAAGGCCAGCAGCAACGCCACGCCGTCGTCGACCCCTGGGTCGCAATCAAAGATAACCGTCGTTCGACCCATACGCTTCTACCGCGGCTATTAGCCTGGCAGTGAATCCCACCAGCTCTCCATACGGCGACGCATGGCGGCATCGGGCAGAGTCCCTTGAGCGGCGACGAGATTGTCCTCGAGATTGGCGAGTCGGGTCATGCCGGGGATCGCGCAGGTCACCGCCGGATGCGAAATGACATATTTCAGAAATAGTTGTCCCCAGCTCTTAGCGCCGATATCGCTGGCCCAGCCCGGCAGTTCCTGACCGCGCACCCGCGAGAACAGATTGCCATCGCGTCGTCCGCCAAAGGGCAGGTTGATCAACACCGCCATTCCACGATCGGCTGCGAGCGGCAGTAGTTCATCGCCTGCGCCACGATTGCCGAGCGAGTAGTCGACCTGAATGAAATCGAGAGCCTCATTTTTCATGATGCTCGTCATTTCCGCGTATTGAGCATCCTGCGAGGTGGTGATGCCGACATAGCGGATTTTCTTCGCGGCCACTTGCTCGCGTAGCAGCGGCAGCAGCACTGCAGTCCCGACGAGATTGTGCACCTGCACGAGATCGAGGGTTTCGGTGCGCAACATGCGGAACGAGTTATCTAGCATCGCGATGCCCTCTTCACGAGTGCCTCCGCGTGCAGTCACTTTCGTGGCGAGGAAGATCTGACGCCGGTTATTGATCTCACCGATCAGCTCTCCCAGAGTCTGTTCGGAGTCGCGGTATGAAGGCGCGGTATCGATGACGCTCGCGCCGCCGGCGGTGAGTCCAGCAATGACTTCGCGCCGCGCTGCACGCTCCTCGGGTGTCTTCGGGCTGTAGTTATTCGTGCCAAGCCCTAGGACAGGTAGCCGCTCGCCAGTTTTCGGAATGGCTTTGCGGATCAAGGGCGCGGCAGCAGAGGCTCCGCAGGCCGCGAAAGCCAAGCCTAGTTGCATTGCAAGACGTCGGTCGATCTTCAGCATGTTCAGACTCCTCGGCGAATCAAGTCCATGGGAGTGGCGAGCACGGGCTCAAGCTTCGCCGCATTCCAAAGTGCCCAAGTCAGACAAAGATTTGAACTGATCACCGGCGGATAACGGTGATGCGCCTCGTCTCTATACCAATCTTGGAGCGCACGCAGCGTCGGCATGCCCGTGCCACTGATGACGACGCATTGCGCCCCATCGAGTGAGAGGGCGTCAAGTCCCCGCCGGGCATCCTGGCTGGTGAGTTCGTAAATGGCATGGGTATCCGTCAGCGCGGGGTCTACCCGCGCCGTATCGGTTAGGGTCATGCCCGCTTCGCGCCAATACCGATAGCCCTCTTCCGCGAGACTCTGCGGATAGGGCGATACGAGTGCCATGCGATCGACTCCCAAAACCTGCAGCGCTTGCCTGATCGCTTGGGCAGCGGTGATCACCGGGATACGAGTGGCGGCTGCGGCAGTCAGTTCGTCCTCGCGCGCCGGCGTCACCCGATAACTCGAACCCGTGCAGCCGTAGCCGAAGGCGGCGAGATCCAGCGTGCCGAATTGCGCGAGCGCTTGCGGTATGTGATGGATGTAGTGGTCGAGTCGCTCTTCGACTCGTGAAGCCGGATGCACAAGCCGGGTCGCGTAAAGCGCCGTACCTTCAGGCAGCAGAGCGCGAAGCTCGGGCTCGACGGTTGGATTGGCTTGCGGCACCGCGACGCCGATTCGCGCGCGGTGACCGTAGTCGCGCTGGGTGGCCTCTACTCGCAGAGGCTCTCCAGATAGCCCTGCGCGACCGGCGAGAGCCGCTTCATTGCCAAGGCGCGAGCCTTCGGCGCATCGAGCAAATGCTCGAGCGGACCGGATACGAGCATGCGCAGCACCTGCGGGTCTTTCCGCGATACGGCAGCCATTTTGTTGAGCACGGTGAAGCCGCGATAGATCTTCGAGCGCGGCGCGCGGCGATTTTCGATGGAACGGGCGAGGTACTGACCGAAGCGGGAATAGAGGAAGTAGTCGTCATCCCCTACATGGAAACGCGCTTCGGCGAAGAAGTCCGGGAAATTCTTCTCGAGGTATTGGTTAACCTTGAGGAGACGGGGTCCAGGGTCGTTGTCTTGCGACGCTGATAACTTCTTCATTTCTTCTTGCCACACCTCCAAGGGGTCCAGACCACCATTTCTGGGCGTCACGGGCGGTACCACACCCCGCAACGCGCGCGAAAAGTAAGGCACAACTTCGGCGAGTGCAATACCTTGGGCGAAAATTTTCCGACCGCACTTTCCGAGCACGAGGATGAGCGATGCCCGAGCCGCAAGATTCAGTACCGACACTCGCCAGTTTCAGGCCCGCGCTGCGAGCCTTGGTGTGGGGTGCAAGCGGCGGTATCGGTGGTGCGTTTGTGGCTGCGCTCGAGGCCAATCCGCGAGTTGCCGCAGTCATGGCGGCATCGCGTAAGGCGGCGGCGCCTTGGTGTTTCGATCTGGAAGATGAGGGCTCGATCGAGGCGGTGGCTCAGGCTGCAGCCGCTTCGGGCCCTCTTGATCTTGTGCTCGTCGCGACGGGGGTGCTGCTGCCGAACCCCGAGAAGAGCTGGCGGCAACTGGACCCGGGCGTATTGAGTCGGGCTTACGCGATCAACGCCATTGGACCTGCTCTGATCGCCAAGCACACACTGGGCTTACTCCGCCGAGATGCCAAGTCCGCCTTCGCCTGCATCTCGGCTCGGGTGGGATCGATCGAAGATAACCGTCTTGGCGGCTGGCATGCGTATCGTGCCTCCAAAGCCGCGCTCGATATGTTGGTGCGAAATCTCGCTATCGAGCTGCGGCAGCGAAATCCGCAGGCGTTGTGTGTGGCGCTACATCCCGGCACGGTCGACACTGGCTTGTCGCGACCCTTTCAGTCGGCGGTCGATCCGAGCAAGTTGCAGACGCCCGCCGATTCGGCACGGCGAATGTTGGCGACGCTCGATGGGCTTCAGTCCGCCGATACTGGCAAGCTCTGGGCTTACGACGGGACGCCGATTCCGTTTTGATTAGCGCAGTCGGTTGAGGCCTGGGACGCGATCGAATCCCGGATCGAAGCTCAGTACCGTATCAATTTGCTGCTGCTGCATCGAAGCGACATGGATCGCCGTGCGCACGGGCAGCATTGGATATTGCAGCACCAGTTGCTTGGCGAGATCGACCGTCTCGCGCCCGACTGGGAACACTTCATCGACCACCCCAAGCAACGCGTCAAAGGCGTATTGCACGTAGCCGCGTCGTTCGAGCGTGTGATAGCGATGGAGGATCTCGTTCATCGCCTCGGCAGCGGTGACGAGGCGGGTGCGCGCGGTGACGAGCGCTTCGAGACGTCGCTGTGCGTCTACCTTGTTGGGGTGTGCGGCGCCGACGAGGTACATCGGCACATTGGCATCGATGAAGACCATCAATAGCCACTCCCCTCAGTTGGGCCTCGATAGCCACGCTCGACTTCCCCGGTCACGCGCTCGATCTGCCCGGTCGGTCCGGTGTGTCTGACAGCGGCACGGATCACATCCAGCTTGCGATCGATGTCCGCCGAGGATTCGCGGCGACGGGCCGCACTGACGGCTTGCCGCACCCAGTCGGCCACGCTCAAGCCGCTTGCCGCTGCCGCCTCCTGCAGGGCCGCGTATTCCGCATCGTCAAACAGAACCTGGAGTCGCTTTGTCATAAGTATGAGTCTAAATGACTCATGTCTATGAGTAAAATCGGACGATTTTCGTTTAATGCGGGAAATAGGCTGGGTATAGTCAACTCCGCGTGACGCCCAGCAGGAGTGCAACATGCATTCGCCCGAAGAAACCGCCCTTGTCTCATCCCCCGCCACCACCCGTCCGGGTAAGCAGGGCTTGTACGATCCAGCCAACGAGCACGATGCCTGTGGCTTCGGTTTCGTCGCGGATATTCAGGGGCGCAAATCGAATGCCATCCTGCGTAACGCCATCGAGGTTCTGAAGAACCTCGACCATCGCGGCGCTTGCGGTTGCGAGGTCAACACGGGCGACGGCGCCGGCGTCCTGATGCAGATGCCGCACGGCTTTCTTAAGGACGCCGCCAAGGATGCTCACATCACCTTGCCGGAACCCGGCCGCTACGCCTGTGGCCTCATTTTTATGCCGCGCAACCCGACCCAGCGTCGTCGCATCGAAGAAGTCTTCGCGCGTGTCGTGCAGGCCGAGGGGCAGGTCTATCTCGGCGCACGCACAGTGCCCGTCGACAATTCCATGCTCGGCGAGACCGCGCGTCAGAGCGAGCCTTTCATCCGTCAGGTTTTCATCGAGCGCGGCGAAGACACCCCCGATGAGGCGGCATTCGAGCGCAAGCTCTACGTGATCCGCAAGCGCGCCTATAACGAGATTCGCGTCTCGACAGTCGGCGGTGCGGAGTACTGGTACGTCGCGAGCCTCTCCCACAAGACGCTGGTCTACAAGGGGATGCTGACGACGATGCAGCTCGATCAATACTTCCCGGACCTGCGCGATCCGCGCATGGAGACGGCGATCGCGCTTGTGCATTCACGCTTCAGCACCAATACGTTCCCGAGCTGGGATCGTGCTCACCCGTATCGCTACATCGCACATAACGGCGAGATCAACACGCTGCGCGGCAACATCAATTGGATGCGCGCCCGCGAGGCGCTGCTCGAGTCATCGCTCTTCGGCGAGGACGTCTCAAAGATTACGCCGATCGTGAACGTCAATGGTAGCGACTCCTCCATGTTCGACAACGTGCTCGAGCTGATGGTGCTCTCGGGCCGCTCTTTGCCGCACGCCATGATGATGATGATTCCGGAGCCGTGGTCGAAAGACGAGAACATGGATCCGGCGCGTCGGGCGTTCTATCAATTCCACTCGAGTCTCATGGAGCCTTGGGACGGGCCCGCTGCCGTCGCGTTCACCGATGGTTTGCGCATCGGTGCCGTACTCGATCGCAATGGTTTGCGGCCGGGTCGCTACTACGTTACGCGTGACGACATGGTGGTCGTCGCCTCCGAGGCTGGCGTACTCGACATTCCTCCTGCACAAGTGGTGCGCAAGGGTCGTCTACAACCCGGCCGTATGTTCCTGATCGACACCGAGCAGCGCCGCATCATCGAAGACGAGGAAATCAAACGTACCGTCGTCAACGAACGGCCCTATGCCGAGTGGCTCGGCGAGCACCTCGTGCATCTGAAGGACTTGCCGCCGGCGCCGCAGTTGCCTGCGCCTGAGCCCGAGTTGCTGCGCGCACGGCAGATTGCATTTGGCTACACCTTCGAAGATCAGCGCATTCTCATGGCGCCGATGGCCAAAGACGGTGTCGAGGCCGTGGGCTCGATGGGCAACGACACGCCGCTCGCCGTGTTGTCGAAGCGCTCGCGACTGCTCTACGACTACTTCAAGCAGTTGTTCGCGCAGGTCACGAATCCGCCGATCGACAGCATTCGTGAGGAGATCATCACATCCTCAGACGTCTGGTTGGGTTCCGAAGGAAATCTGCTCGAGCCGAAGCCGAGCGACTGCCGTCGTATCGAACTTAAGGGTCCGGTTCTGACCAACGAAGAGTTCGCCAAGATTCGTCGGGTACAGCTGCCTGGACTCAAGGTCGGTACCGTCTCGACGCTCTTTCGTGCAGCGCGTGGTGTCGAGGGCCTTGGCAAGGCCATCGAACAGCTTCGCAGCGAGGCACGACGCCTGATCGAGGACGAAGAGGTCAACATCCTCATCCTCAGCGATCGCGGCGTAAACCGCGAACAGGCTGCGATCCCGGCGCTGCTCGCCGTTTCGGCATTGCATCACTACCTCATTCGCGAAGGTTTGCGAATGCGCGTCTCGCTCGCACTCGAGACTGGTGAGGCGCGTGAGGTCCATCACTTCGCGCTGCTGATCGGTTACGGCTGCAGCGTCATCAATCCCTATCTCGCTTTCGAAACGCTCGACGGCATGATCCGCGACGATTTGTTGCCGAACGTGGATCACAAGCTTGCGTGCGCAAACTTTGCCAAAGCGGCGACCAAGGGCGTCGTCAAGGTCATGTCGAAGATGGGTATCTCGGCCGTACAGAGCTATCACGGCGCGCAGGTCTTCGAAGCGGTCGGTCTGCGGCAAGATGTTATCGACGACTATTTCACCGGCACGGCGTCTCGCGTCGGTGGTATCGGTCTCGATGTCATTGCCGAAGAAGTGCTGATGCGTCACGCGGCGGCTTTCCCCGAGCGTGTGGCAGCCGAGCCCGTCTTACCCGCGGGCGGCCAGTATCAGTGGCGCTCTGACGGCGAATTCCACGTCTTCAATCCGGAGAGTATCCATCGCCTGCAAAAGGCGGTGCGTACGGGCAGCTATGCGACCTACAAGTCGTATGCCGAGTTGATCGACGATCGATCCAAGAATCTCTCGACGCTGCGCGGCCTGCTTGGCTTCAAGCGCCGCGAGTCGGTGTCGCTCGAGGAGGTCGAGCCCATCGAGAACATCATGCGACGCTTCAAGACCGGCGCGATGAGCTACGGCTCCATCAGCCAGGAAGCGCACGAAACGCTGGCGATCGCCATGAATCGCATCGGTGGTAAGAGCAACACGGGAGAGGGCGGCGAAGATCCGGAGCGCTACAAGCCCATGCCAAATGGGGACTCGCGTAACTCTGCCATCAAGCAAGTGGCCTCGGGCCGCTTCGGTGTGACGAGTGAGTATCTCGTCAACGCCAAAGAAATCCAGATCAAGATGGCGCAGGGCGCCAAGCCCGGCGAAGGCGGTCAGTTGCCTGGCACCAAGGTTTATCCTTGGATCGCCAAGACGCGGCATACCACCGCAGGCGTCGGACTCATCTCGCCGCCACCGCATCACGATATCTACTCGATCGAAGATCTGGCTGAACTCATCCACGATCTAAAAAACGCGAACAACGAAGCGCGCATCAGCGTGAAGTTGGTAGCAGAAGTGGGTGTCGGTACGATCGCTGCAGGCGTCGCCAAGGCGCATGCCGATGTCGTATTGATCAGCGGCTATGATGGCGGCACGGGCGCATCACCGCTCACCTCGACGACACACGCCGGTTTGCCCTGGGAGTTGGGCCTCGCCGAGGCGCATCAAACGCTCGTGCTCAACAATTTGCGTAGCCGCATCGTCGTCGAAACCGACGGCCAGTTGAAGACCGGTCGAGATGTCGTCATCGCCGCGTTGCTCGGCGCTGAGGAGTTCGGTTTCTCGACGGCGCCGCTGGTATCGGTGGGTTGCATCATGATGCGCGTCTGCCATCTGAACACCTGTCCGGCAGGTGTCGCGACGCAGGATCCGCGTTTGCGCGAGCGCTTCGCAGGCAAGCCTGAGCATGCCGTGAATTTCATGCGCTTCGTCGCCACGCAGATGCGCGAAATCATGGCGAGCCTCGGCTTCCGTACGGTCGACGAGATGATCGGTCGCACCGATTGCCTCGAAGTGCAGGCGGCCGTCGATCATTGGAAGGCGCACGGCTTCGACTTCAGCAATATTCTCTATCAGCCGGACCTCGGTCCCGAGGTGGGTCGTCGTCAATCGATCGCGCAAGATCACGGTCTCGAAAAGTCGTTGGATGCAACGCAACTGCTCGAGATCTGCAAGCCTGCGATCGAGCGCGGCCAGAAGGTCGAAGGCTCGCTCAAGATTCGCAACGTCAATCGCGTAGTCGGCACCATCACGGGCAGCGAGATCACTCGCAAGTGGGGTTCGACCGGTTTGCCCGATGACACGATTCGAATTCGCTTCAATGGTTCGGCGGGTCAAAGTTTTGGGGCATTCATGCCGCGCGGCATGTCGTTCAGTCTCGAGGGTGATGCCAACGATTACGTCGGCAAGGGGCTCTCGGGTGGACGAATCGCCGTCTTCCCGCCGAAGGATGCATCCTTCGCGCCCGAGCACAACATGATCATCGGCAACGTCGCACTGTACGGTGCGACCGGTGGCGAGTTGTTTGTGCGTGGCATGGCAGGTGAGCGTTTTGCCGTGCGCAATAGTGGTGTCGATGCCGTCGTCGAAGCGGTGGGCGATCATGGTTGTGAATATATGACCGGTGGGCGCGTCGTCGTGCTTGGTCCGACCGGGCGTAACTTCGGGGCGGGCATGTCCGGCGGTATTGCCTACGTGCTCGATCAAGACAATGTCTTTCTACGCAAGGTCAACGCGCAGATGGTGGAAGTTGGCCGTGTCGAAGATCCGGAGGAGGCAGACGCACTCAAGCAACTCATCCAGCGTCATATCGCCGCCACTGGTAGTGAGCATGCACGGCGCATCATCGATGCTTGGCCCACCACGCTCAGCAAGTTCATGCGGGTAATTCCGAAGGACTACAAGCGTGTGTTGGCCTGCATTAAACGGGCTCACGACCAGGGACTCTCGGGTGACGAGGCCATCATGGCGGCTTTCGAAGAAAATTCGCGCGACTTGTCGCGTGTGGGTGGTAACTGATCATGGGTAAGCCGACCGGGTTCATCGAATATTTGCGCGAAACACCACTCGATCGATCGCCGATCGAGCGGGTTAAGGATTGGCGCGAGTTCCACCATCATCTCGATGATCGCAGTCTGCGAAATCAGGCGGCGCGATGCATGGATTGCGGTGTGCCGTTCTGTCACACCGGCAAGATGATCAGTGGTGGCGCGGCAGGCTGTCCCGTCAACAACCTCATTCCCGAGTGGAACGATCTCGTTTATCGGGGGCTGTGGCGTGAAGCGCTCGATCGTCTTCACAAGACCAACAATTTTCCGGAGTTTACCGGACGCGTGTGTCCTGCGCCTTGCGAAGGGTCTTGTGTGCTTGGCATCAACGCGCCGCCCGTCACGATCAAGAATATCGAGAATACGATCATTGAGCGTGGCTTCGAGGAGGGTTGGGTCGTTCCCGAGCCGCCGAAGACACGCACCGGCAAGAAAGTGGCGGTCGTTGGCTCGGGGCCGGCAGGGCTTGCTGCGGCGCAGCAACTGAATCGCGCAGGTCACACGGTGACGGTGCTTGAGCGCGCCGACCGTCCGGGCGGGCTTTTGATGTACGGCATTCCCAACATGAAGCTCGACAAGCAGGACGTCGTGATGCGTCGCATCAAGTTGCTCGAGCAGGAAGGAATCAAGTTCATCTGCAATACCAACGTCGGTGATAACTACGAGGCGCAGATGATGCGTCGTGACTTCGACGCGATCGTGTTGTGCACGGGTGCGACGCAGCCGCGCGATCTGCCTGTGGAGGGGCGTCAACTCTCCGGTGTGCATTTCGCAATGGACTATCTCACCGGCGCGACTGATGCGGTGCTCTCGAAGAATCCGGCTGCCTCGGTCTTGCACGCCAAGGGACTCGACGTCGTCGTCATCGGCGGCGGCGATACCGGCACCGATTGTGTCGGCACGGCGATGCGTCAAGGATGCCGCACGCTCACGCAATTCGAGATCATGTCGAAGCCGCCGATGGAGCGCGCCACCGATAATCCATGGCCGGAGTGGCCGCGTGTGTACAAGATGGACTACGGTCAGGAAGAGGCGGCGGCTAGGTTCGGTCAGGATCCGCGCGCTTATCTCACGACCGTCAAGAAACTCGTCGGTGACGAAACCGGGCGAGTCAAAGAAATCGTTACGGTCGAAGTACGTTGGGAGAAGAACGAGCGCGGTCAGTTGGCTCCCATCGAGCAGGCGGGCACGGAGCGCACCCAACCGGCGCAACTCGTGCTGCTCGCGATGGGCTTCACCGGAGCTGAGGCGGTGTTGCCGCAGGATCTGGGTATCGAATTCGACGATCGGTGCAACGTCAAAGCCGAGTACGGTAACTACACCACCAATATTCCCGGCGTCTTCGCTGCCGGAGATTGTCGTCGTGGACAGAGTCTGGTCGTATGGGCGATCAACGAGGGTCGCGGTGCGGCTCGCGAGTGTGATCGCTGGCTGATGGGCTCGACCGAATTGCCCTGAATCGAATAGCCGGCCAAAAAAAACCCCGCGCAAGCGCGGGGTTTTGCTGGGCAGATGTCGTCACTCCCGGCTCTGGCGCTATGCGGCGACTGCAAAAGAGTCGCCCCATGGACGCTAATTGAATCCGGCGGAACCGCGCTGTTGGCCGATTCCTCGGGAGCCCCAAAATGAGGGATCACCCTTTTCCGTGTCCACGTCGCCCGTCCGGGTTCTGTGTTGTCTGGCTGCCACGAACGTGGTGAGTATACAACCAACAATATGACTGTCTAGTGACAAAAATGCGACATAGATCACAGAAGCGCGATTAATTTCCCCAGTGAGGTCCGCGGGATAGCTCGACTAGCTCGTAGTAGGTCTGCATGTAACCGGCAACCTGCCCCTTCAGGAACAAGTAGTCACCGTCGGCAGTGCACCAGACGTCGTAGGGCGGGTGCTCTTGCGGTAACTCCGGGTTACTGACGAACTGATAGTGCAGTGCGTCGAAGGTGCCGGCGCCGACGGTGACCTTTTCGGGACCGACGAACACCAGGTTGAGGCCAATCGAGAAGAGCATGGGTCCGGTCGCGCCGCGATGGTCGGGCGAGGACAGCAGCATCTGGTTGATGCGTTGCACGACACCCGGTTTATTCTGGTCGATCAATCGCAGATGCCAGGCATCGCAGGCGATCGCGTGGTTCTGGAAGGTGAGGAGCGGCGTCGAGAGGTCCATCGTCTGCGAGACGCGACCCTCAAGCGAGGTCCAGGTTTCGCACTCCGCGTATTGCGGGTGGAAGCGGAACCAACCTGAGCCCATGAACTTGCTGCCGACCGAGAGCCTGACGAAACAATCGGTGGGCATCCAGTGCGCGTCGAGCGAGTAGGTGATGTCGCGCATCACCGACGGACGATCGTCGATCTCGCAGTGCGCCGTGCAGGTGCGGGTGCCGTCGGCGTGGACATCCATGCGGAAGTACTCGCGACCACGTTCCTGGTTCAGGCGTTCCGGCTTCTTGCTGGTGTAGAGAATCTTACCCATCACGCTGCGATGATCGCGTTGCAGGATCGGAAGTTTCGGATCGGCCGGTGCCTGTGCCATGAGTGAGTGCTCCTCTCGAGGAAAATGGTTTACGGGTCGAGTGTAGACCTCAACTGGCGGTGTTCGCCCATTCACGCGCCTCACGTGCCGCAGCGCGGAAGTGCGGCAAGTTGTAGACGAGTAAGGCCGCTCCGATGATCGAGACGATCGTGGCGACGATGAACATCGAGTAGCGCAGTTGTGACTCGTCGGCGAAGTAGTAGTCGGTCACCATGGCGACGGCCGTCGGTCCGATGAAGAAGCCGACCGCATTCAACACGAAGTAGTAGAACGCCACGACTTGTGCACGCATGGTCGGCGGAGCGATGGCGACTACCGCTGCTGCCCCTGCTGCGGTCGGTGCTGCTGCGCCGATCGTTGCCGGAATCAGAAACAATACCGAGAGCAAGGGTGTCGGCATCAGCGTAAAGAGGCAGTAGCCCGTCGCCATGACGACGAAGGCGAGCAGACAAACGCGAACGTAGCCATCTTCGTACCGCTTCTGGAACCAATCGCTCAGAAAGCCGCCAATCAACACGCCGGTCAGTCCAAACACGATGGTGATCACGCCGCGCCACTGAATCCAGTAGCCGAGCTCTTCCGGCGTTAGGTTGTAGGTGCGGCGCAGAAACTCCGGAATCCAGAAACCGATGCCATAGGCCATGATGGCAAGACCCGAAAGGGCGAAGAACAGCACGAGAAACGCGCGCCAGCGCTTGAGTAGATAGGCGAGCGTCTGATTCACGGGCGAAGCGATGGGCTTGATACCACTGACCAGAAACTCGCGACGGATAGGTTCTTTGATGGTGAGAATCAGCAGCGCGACGAGCAGACCCGGCAGTCCCACATAGATGAACATCAGCTGCCACGGCTCGTGCCAGCCAATTAACGGCAGTTCGACTGGGCCAATTTCTTTGAGCTTAGGATAGATCGCACCACCGAATATAAAGGCGATACCGCTGCCGCTCGAGACACCCGCGGTATAAAGACCGATCGCTCGGCCGATCTTGTCGGGCGGGAAGTAGTCCTTGAGGATCGACATGGCCGAGGGGTTGAGGGCGGATTCGCCCGCGCCAACACCCACGCGCGCGAGAAACAGCGCCGCATAGGACGTGGCGAAACCGCAGGCTGCCGTCATCAGACTCCAGAAAACGACACCCCAGAAGATCAACCAGCGACGATTGCCGCGATCGGCGAACCAGGCGATCGCCACGCCGAAGAAGGTGTAGAACACCGCAAACGCGCCGCCAAGCAGGAGGCTCATCTGAGTATCGCTAATCTGCAAACTGGCCTTGATGTCCGGCACGAGCAGCGCAATGATCTCGCGGTCGACGAACGCCAAGATGTAAGCGAGCAGCAGAACGAACACCACGTACCAGGAGTACAGGGGGTTCGGGTAAGGGATCGTCTCGTTGCGTGTCATGCGGTCTCCTCGGCAGCGCATTGTTTCTATCGCATTCGGCGTCAACTTGAAAGTCAGTCACCATCCCGATTATTTCCTCCCACTGCCACCCGGGCATCCGTTTCCGATGGCCAAGTACACGCTCATCTACGATTTGCTGCGTGAGCGTGGGCTGTTGCCGGCATCGTCCATCGTGATCCCCGAGGAGGCCGCCAGAGAGGATCTCGCCCGGGTGCACACCGAGGACTATCTGCAGCGCCTGTTCAAAACGGGTTTGTCGGCTTTGGAGCAGCGCGCGCTCGGTGTGCCCTGGACGCCGCGTTTGCTGAGGCGATCACGCCTTGCGGTGCAAGGTACGTTGCTCGCAACCCGGGCTGCCCTCGCAGATGGGCGAGCGGGTAATCTGGCCGGCGGGACCCATCACGCTTTCGCCGATCATGGCGAGGGCTTCTGTGTTTTGAACGATGTAGCGATCACCATTCGTCGTCTGCAGCATGAGGGCTTGCTGCGCAGTGCGCTCGTTATCGATCTCGACGTACATCAAGGCAACGGTACTGCAGCGATTTTCGAGGGTGACGAATCGGTATTCACATTTTCGATGCATGGCGAGCGTAATTATCCGGCGCGCAAGATGCGCTCTTCTCTGGATGTCGGCCTGCCTGATGGCATCGACGATGCGCGTTATCTCGATGAGCTCGAGCAGCATCTGCCGCTACTCACGCGTGGCTTTAGGCCCGAGGTGATCTTTTATCTCGCGGGTGTCGATGTCGCAGCGGGAGATCGCTACGGTCGTTTTGCGTTGAGCGATGCGGGCATTCGAGCGCGTGATCGCCGGGTGATCGAGTTCGCAGACCAGTTGGGGCTGCCGCTCGTGATCACACTGGCGGGTGGTTACGCCACCGATGCTCTGCGTACGGCGCTGCTGCACAGCATCGTTTTCGAGGAGGCCATACGATGAGTCGACCGCGCTTAATGCAACGCGTGTTGCGCTTTTTTGCCGAGCGTCGGTTGTTGCCCGAAGCACGCATGCTCGAGTGGTATCCGCCGTTTCTCGCGATGCGCATCAAGGTCATCCAGCTTGATCGCGACTGGCGAGAGGTGCGAATTCGATTGCCCTTGAATGCCATCTCGCGCAATCCGGGCGGTGTGATGTTCGGTGGCTATCAGGCAGCGCTCGCCGATCCGGTTCCAGCGCTGGCCTGCGCGCGCGTCTTTCCAGGCTATTCGGTGTGGACTCGTTCGATGCTGGTCGATTTCGAGTTGGGCGGCAGCACGGATCTCGAATTGCGTTTTGCCTTTCCCGAGGAGCTCGAGAACACGATTCGCGAACAGCTCGCTCGCGATGGACGAGCAACGCCGTCGTTCGAATACGGTTACTACTTGAGTGATGGGCGACGTTGCACCCGCATCGTCAACACCGTGGCCATCAG